>Ga0233429_1000476_pt1 | contig 64200 bp, 49 predicted proteins | sample SI_118_April2016_3_FD_179879 | JGI IMG/M metagenome (GOLD analysis project Ga0233429, IMG submission 179879) | Seawater microbial communities from Saanich Inlet, British Columbia, Canada - SI_118_April2016_135_MG | ecosystem: Environmental > Aquatic > Marine > Inlet | place: Canada: British...
TTCAAATGAGTTTGTGCTTTTCAGGAAAAAATAGAACATATCTAGAAATGTATCAAAATGTGCCATCGCATCAGCACAAGCTACTATTTCAGCTTCTACAGTTTCAGGATTTGGACCCTTCCTTCCCCTATGAGTCAAAATACAATGCTCTACTTTTTTAATAAGTTCTTCATCATATCCCAATTCTTGTAATATCCTTTTTGTTTCTTCTGCTCCAGTAATGTGGTGCTTATTTTCTTTTACAACTTGTTCCCTTTTTATTACTCTTCCAATATCATGTAAATATGATGCAATTTCTACTACTTCTAAATTCGCATTTAGTTTCTTTGCTAAAAATAGAGCATTTTTTACAACCGGTAAAATATGATATTTATAGCCATCTTTAGTATAACTACCTTCTGCAATTTCAATAATTTTCTTATTCATAAGTAAACTAAAGAATCATTAATATATAAAATTAACGAGCGAATCTAACCATACTCAATTCAATCTTAAGAACAAATTATAACTATTCTACTTCTTTGCTTGATTTGCTAAACCTTGTAACATTAACATTATTGACATTATTAATAATATCAGAGTACAAGCTCCAAAAACATAACCAAAAGTTCTTACTACTAATCCTTGAGTTAATAATCCACTAACCATCACTCCGTAAATCACTTCACTTTCAGGACTTCCTTCTACTAAATTATTATCAATTTCTTCCCAAGTTCCAGTCTCATTAGTAACCCCATTTACAAATGCAGTTAAAGTAACCTTAAATAAAACTACCGAACTTATTATAGTAATAACAAATAATAAGATCCCTAAATAAAATTGAACCTTACCTATCTTTTGTTTTGTAATCATCGCTAAACTTAGTAAGTTTTTAGATTTTATAAAACTATTTATTTTACTCCAAATAAATTTATATAAATAAACAATTTAGAATAAAACATGGACCCCTTAATGCTAATCAGATCTGGTATTTTTCTTATAGCTGGTTTAGTTTCAATTATCTTTCGAAAACAACTTAATAATCTCAAAAATAACTTATTTGAAAAACTTCACTTCAAAAGAAGAAATGAAATAAAAGCCTACCTCCCTTTGGGAATTATCTTTATAATCATTTCAATAATTCTATTTATAATCAGCCAATCAAAATAACTGAATCGGATCTACAACTGGATAAGCATCTACCTTACCCTTACAAATGGCTTCACGTACCTCTTCAATAATCCCTTCATTTGCTGAAAGGTTTACTAAAGCAGCCAAACCTCCAATATTAGCAATCATTTCTTTTTCATGAAATGGTTTTCCTCTTGCTATTTCATAATCTTTAGAACTCCCATATCCTGGTTTCAAAAATCTCTTTGTTGCTTCATCATGTATTGAACAATAATCATCAGTAAAAAAATCTAAACTAACTTCCAATCCATCAGCAATTTTCTTGAGATCTTCCAAATGACCTAAGTAAAGTGCAGCATGTCCTTCTTCATGTCCTCTTGCAAATATTCTTGGACCTATGGGAAGTAATCCATTTACAGCTACTTCTACAGTCATTTTTCCTTCAGAATATTGACTAACACAAGAACCCCACAATTCGCGATGTTCCTCATCAATTACATCAGAATAATCAATAAATTTAGCCCCTGTTGGAACTGGAACTTGTAACCCAATCGCGTACAAATCAGCCATTTCTGTAGCTGGAAAGTATAGTAAATCTCCCATAAACACCCAAAAACAACCCTTCTTTATATATTTTACTACTTCATTGTAGTAAGTTATAAGATTAAACCAGAAAACTATTTAAAACGCCTAAAATAATGGAATTAAAATGAACAATTACGATGCCCTCAGTGATGATTATTCCAGATCACATGAAAAACCAGATAAGAAATATTCTATGGCCCCTACGGCCCTAAGTATTGTTGGTTCTTTACATAGTAAAAAAGTAGTTGACGTTGGTTGTGGAGATGGTTTCTTCACCAAAGAATTTGCAAAAACTGCTGGATTTGTTTATGGCATCGACAATTCAGAAGAGCAAATCAAAAAAGCAAATAAAGATGCAAAAAATATTGAATATCAGCTAGTAGATATGAATGATTTTACATATCCTTCAGTAGATGTTATTTTTGCCCCATTTGTTTTAAATTATTTAAAAAAAACAGAATCATTAGAATCTTTATTTAAAAAATTTTATGATTCCTTGTCAAGTGGAGGATTAGTCAGTGGGATTGTAGACATGCCCCAATCCCTAGTCCATGATATGAGAAAATTTGGTTCCATAAAAAGAATAAAAAGATTTGATGAGGGAGAAGAAATAGACATTGAATTGTATAATGGAACTGAACATATTACTACGCTTCATTCTTTTTTTCATAAAAAAGAAACTATCGAAAATTTACTTGACCAAATCGGTTTTACCGAAATTGCTTGGCACAACCCAATAATCTCTCCAGAAGGTTTAGATATAATGGGCTCTGATTTTTGGGAAGGTTATATCAAAAATTGTGATTTGGCATATTTTTCTGCAAAAAAATAGAATTCAACTAAACACTTTCTTAAATAATACATTATCAATCCCAATTCCTCTTTTGCCACCATAACGTTTAATTTCAACAAACCCAGATTTCTCTTGTAACCTCAATGACCCCCTATTATTAGAAGCAACATCAGCATATATTCCTTTATATCCTTCAATTTTCACAACCTTTTCTACAAACTCAGTTAACAACAACCCAATCCCTTTACCTTGATAATCTGGATCAATCCCTATACCCAAATGATAAGCAAATTTCTTCTTCTCAATTTTAAATGGACAATCCAAGAAAGCTTCTGCAGGTCCAAAGATAGCATAACCAATTATTTCCTTTCCTTTAATACAAACCAAAAAACTTCTACTAGAGAATTCACTTTGAATTACAGCTTGTACTCTCTCTAAATCAATCTCCCCAAATCTAAATTTAATATAACCTACCCTACCCATAACATTAACTATTCCCCCAACATCTTTCTTCTTTGCAATCCTAAGTCTCAGAACCATCAAACATTACTATCTCTTAATCATATAAAAAGATAACTATAAAATCAAAACGATAACTTTTTAACTTAATTCTTCATCATAACCTTATGAAAAAGAGATATTTGGAATTTTTTAGTTTAATATTTCTAATTGTAGGAATTATCTTATTAATAAATTCCAAAACAAGCATTACTGGAGCAGCCATTGGAACCTCAGATATTTCTTCAACCCTAATTTTGGGAATGACTTTTATCTTAGTCTCTTTCTTACTTTTCATTGGCGGAGAAAGTTTAGAAGAGAAATTAAAAGAAGATGTGAAGAAAGTTGCCGAATCACATCATTGGATCAAATACCATATATCAAAAGGCAGCGATACAGCAAGAAGCAGTGAAGAAATAGATCGAGACATTGGTTATCTACACAAACCAGGAAAAGAACATAAAAGAACCTCACTTCAAGAAAGGATTGAAAGAACTGTAAGTTCTAACAAAGAATTAATTCTCCCCTATGTTGGGGAAGACACCAGAAGGGCAAGAAAAGAAGCCCAAGGAGAAACCGTAAATAAAAGACAAACTTATCGTGAACAATTTTATGAACCCCATGCAGCTGGTGGCGGAAGAGTTATAGAAGTAAGTAGCCATATTTCTAAAAGAAAATTCAGTTCCCCTTCTACCTGGTTCAAAGAAGGAAGATTGATGCACTTTGACAAATTAGCTGATGGAGAATACATTTGGACCATTGATGAAGAAGGAAATTTTAATTTAGGAAATCGTGAAGATATAACTCATGGTATGTATCAAATGCCCCCAGATTTTGGAAGTGGAGAAATACACGAGAAGATAGATAAGAGAAAAACAATTTTACCTCATCCCACTTTAGCCAAAGGAATGGATGTTTATGGTGCTGGAGAGGTAACCATCAAAAATGGTTTAATCTCCAAATACAATGCCGATTCAGGACATTACGTTAGATTAGAAGCAGAAAAAGAAGGTGACCCTCACGAACCCGATAATTTTGTTAAACAATCAATTGATGCATTCCTACACGTTTCAAAAAAAATAGGTTGGAAAGAAGTTAAGGGTGGAGCAAAGTTTGGTTCAAACTATTAAAATTTCTTTATCTTAAAACACCATAAAGTGCTTCAAAAGTTGGCTCTGTTCCTGCTGATTTTTTAACAAAGGGAATTTTTTTTAATCTTATATCTTCTAGAATTTTACCAATATCTCCACCTTGTTCTTCATAATCGCATAATGCCAATAAATATACTTTAGATCTAGTTTCAAACAAAGATCTTTTAATTGATCCCCTATTTAATAACTTATAAGAATCAGTATCCAAATTCTCTGGGGTTGATTGATCAACAAATTCTTGGTACGTCAACCCTGCATGGTTTTTTAGAAAATCATTCATTCGTTTAATTTCAGTATTCCCTGCGTCATCAGACTTATATTTCTTATTTTCTCCATTCTGAACGATAAGACCAACATACAAATCAAAAAGGGAGTTTCCAACACCTGAAGAAACTTTATAATCCAAACTATCTCCTTCATCCATATCAAAACATAATCTCTTATTACCTAAATATTTTTCGGTACCCATGTTAAGTTAAAACGCCCTAATTCTTTATAAATCTATCTACTTTTACTATTATCAAGTTACTACTAAGAATACAAAGTTAACTATATAAACCTCAAAAATAATCCAAACTCAATGTATTTCAAAAAGAGGCACAGAACACACCATAAACATGACTTGGGCAAACTCTTTGCCTGGCTAGCTTTAACCACTGGACTAGCTAATGCCGCTTTTTGGACCATCTTTCCGTTAGTAGTTAAAAATGTTATAAAATCTGAAGCTTTAGTTGGAATCTTCTTTTCTATTATTTCTGTGATTGCATTTGGTGGTTCTCTTTTATCAACGGTGATCTTAAGAAAAATCTCCAGAGTAAAAATAATGAAGTGGGGTTATATCAGTTGCACAATTTTCATTTTATTATTTACCTTAATAATCACAAAAACCCATCTTTACTTTCTTGAAATTCCTCGGGCCCTATTTACTCTTATTGTTGGAATTGTTCTCTCGCTTTACATCAGAGATACAGCTAAAGCACACCAACTAGGTCTTGCCGAAGGAAGATATTACCTTTATGCAAATATTGGCTGGTTAATCGGCCCAATTATTGGTGGTTACCTCGGACAATTAATTTCCAGAGACGCAGTATTTGTCTTTAGTGCCTTACTTTACTTAACAAGTTTCCTTATCTTCCAACACCAACATTTCAAAAAACACCCTTTAATAAAACATAAGAAAGAAAAACAAACCGCTAATGAATTATTCTCTAACATTAAATATTTTTTTAAGATAAAAGAATTATGGAAAGTGTATGCTATCGCTTTTGGACTCAATTACTGGTGGGCTGTTAGTAGTATTTACATCCCTCTTTACATAATAAGTAATGGGTTTGGTGATAATGTTGTCGGGTGGGTTGTTGCTGGAGGAATTTTACCTTTAGTTCTTTTTGAAAAATTAATTGGAAAATTAGCAGACAAACATGGATTAAGAATATATCTCGCCATTGGTTTCTTGATCCTTGCCTTAGTCACTGTATTCTTTAACCTAATCTCCTTCGTCCCAATTGTCTTAATCCTCATGGCCGTAGTTAATCTTGGTGCCGCCCTAATCGAACCACTTCAAGAAACTTATCTTTTCAAAATAATAAAGAAAAAAGATGAAGAAAGATTCTATGGAGTTTACAACACTGCAGACCCCTTAGCAAATATACTTGGACCATTAATTGCCGCTGGATTCATCTTAATGTGGGGGCTACCTGGAGTCTGGTATGGATCTGCAGCCATCTTACTAATTTTCATGTTAATATCCCTTAAAGCAAAAAAATAACAACTTCTAACCCCTTAATAAAAAACTCACACACCTTTATAACTGAGCACCATATTGAGAAGGATAATGACAGATAAAACATTTAAGGATCTGAACTTAATTCCCCCATTAGAAAAAGCACTATCTAAACAGGAATATACGATCCCCACCCCCATTCAATTAAAATCAATCCCGGGTTTACTAGAAGGTCGGGACCTAATTGGTATCGCCCAAACTGGTACAGGTAAAACTGCTGCTTTCATCTTACCAATACTCCAAAGGATGACTGAGAAATATCCTCGAGTAATTAAAACACTAGTACTTGCCCCAACCAGAGAACTTGCTGCCCAAATCGGAGAAAGCTTTTCTATGTATGGTGAATTTCTTAAATTTAAACACACAGTAATTTTTGGTGGAGTCGGCCAAGGGAGACAGGTTCACGCTCTAGAGAAAGGAGTAGATATTCTTGTCGCAACACCGGGTAGATTACTAGATTTACTGAATCAAAGAAAACTCACCCTCAAAAACATAGAATTCTTTGTCTTAGATGAAGCAGATAGAATGTTAGATATGGGGTTCATCCACGATATTAAAAAAGTAATCTTAAAATTACCAGAAAAAAGACAGTCATTATTTTTCTCAGCGACAATGTCGCCAACCGTTAATGACCTTGCTAGAACCCTACTCGATAATCCTCTTCATGTTGAAGTCGCAGCCCAAGCAACTACTGTAGACACCATAGACCAATGTCTCTTTTTTGTTGACCAACATGTAAAAGAAAGGTTATTACTTGACCTTTTACAACCTAAACATCTTACTAGTGTTTTAGTTTTTACTAGGACAAAACATCGGGCAAATAAAGTTGCCACATTTCTTAACAAACATAATATTTCTGCTAGTGCAATTCATGGAAATAAATCACAGGGCGCAAGAACTAAAGCACTTAACGATTTCAAAACTGGCAAAATAAAAGTATTAGTAGCAACCGATATTGCTGCCCGAGGAATTGACATTAATAATATCTCTCACGTCATAAATTTTGAACTTCCCAACGAACCAGAAAGCTATGTTCACAGAATCGGAAGAACTGCTCGAGCAGGAGCTGAAGGGACTGCCTTTTCGTTTTGTGCAGCAGAAGAAAGAAGTAGTCTTAATGATATTGAAAGATTAATAAGACAAAAGATAGAGGTCGTAGATCACAAATTTCATTCAGAAGCTGCTAAAAATGCAGTAGGGACAGCAGCCAAACCTCCACCAAGGAAAAAAAGAAATTTCACTAAAAAGTTTAAAGCCCATGGTAAACCTCAACATCGTTCTAGAAGAAGATAAAACCCAATTTCTTATCCACAACCCCCTTAAAAAAACGTAAGAATTATTCTAGTAATAGTTCTTTTAATCGGGCTCTTTGCTGTCCCCATGGCCGCATTAGTATTATTCGTTCTTGGATTAGTTGTAGGATTTTTGAACATTACAACAAAAGAGACTGAAAAATTCTTGATTGCCGCTATTGCCCTAATTTCTAAATAGATAATATCCCCAAAGATTATATAAATAATTAAAATAATGAATCACAATGGATAATAAATCTCTATTAACTGATGAACTCTTAAACAAATTTGGAACAAAAGATTCTATAAATATTTCAGAACTTATTAACAAGTTAAAAATCTTAAATGAACTCTGCCCAAATCCAAATCCCAAGTTACCTTTTTTTGACAGGCAAGAAAATAAATTCAGTATTTCTCAATCACCCAAAAATGATCAGGAAATATTCTCTAATTTTTCTAAATATATTTCTAACTGTATGAATTGGAAATCTCCAAGAATGCAATTTAGTGTTACGCCCCCAGTAACAATTTCTTCTGTAGCAACAAGCTCTATAGCCAGTTTGTTAAACCAGAATGGGGTGTGGGACGTTGCAACTGGAGATTTTATCAAATTAGAAATTGGCTTAAGTGATTATTTCTCTAATCTTGTAAATTGGAAAAAAGCTTCAGGAATTTTTACTTTTGGAGGAACTGCAACAAATATGTATGGTATCAAGATTGGGTTAGAAAAATCAGGAAACAATCTAAATAAAAAAGGCATAGGAACAAACAATTATGTAATATCTAACTTAGAAGGACACTCTTGTCACTCCACTGTTTGCAATTGGTTAGGAATAGGGTCAGATAATTGTATAAGAATAAATAACGATAAAGAAGGTTTTGTTGATACTTCTGAACTATTTACTAAAGTTGAAGAACTTATGAAAAATAAAAAGAAGATATCTTGCATTATATTAAATGGGGGAACCCATTTCGATGGGAGGATTGACCCCATAAGAAAAATTTCGGAAGAAATAATTCGACTAAAAAATAAATATAAATTAGATTATACTCCTCACATACACGTAGATTCTGTAACTGGATGGGTTTTTTTACTTTATGGATCTTACGATTTTAGTAAAAATAAATTTAATTTTCCAAAAGAAATAAATGAAAAATTAGAATCTGTTTTCAAAAAAGTAAAAGATATAGAATTTGCAGATTCTTATGGGGTAGATTTCCATAAAACTGGGTTTTGTTCATACTTGTCAAGTATGTTTCTTACAAAAAATGAAAAAGATTGGGAAAAAATTGCAGGAGATGATTCTATCTTTTTACACGAATCATTTAATTTTGGAAAATATAAACCTGGACAATTTACCTTAGAAACCTCTCGTCCAATGAATGGTGCAATTTCTGCTTATACTACTTTAAATTCTTTAGGAATTGAGGGGATACAAAAGATAATCGCAAATTACTTTTATATATCTAAAGATATTCATAAGAAATTAAAAAACACCGGGAAATTCTTAATTGCTAATGAAGATTCAGACAATTGGACCACCATATTTTTAATAAAACCAAACGCAGAAATGGATACTTTTGATAAATTATACTGCGCAGATAAAAGTACAATTCAATTTAATAACAACATTCAGAAAGAATTTTATGATTACCTTGTAAAAAAATACAACAATTCCTTACCATGGCACATAGGATTCGCAAAAAGTTATAAGATTGGAAAAGCAGAAACAAATATCTCTGGGTTAAAGAGTTTCCCTATGTCTCCATTTCATTCAACAACAGATAATGATGATTTTGCAAATTGGATATCTAATGAACTTAATCAGTTCTCTAAAGAATAACTGTTTCTCAATAAACTTTACTTGTAAATATATTGACTTATTAGTTTTCCTGCGTTCTTTCTTTTCTTTTGATGTTCTGCCAAAAAATTATTTATTTTATCAATAATAATTACTTTTAACTCCCCACTTAACAACTTACCAGATTTATAATTATCATAAATCTCTTTTAATTTATCATCATCAGACTCAAAATACCTTAACCATTGATAAGAAATATCAATCTCTGGATTCCCTCCTAATCTACGGTGTTCTTCAACCGTGGGCTGGCCACCAGAAAATGCATATTTATTAATTTTCTTCTTTACCGTTTTAGCATCATCTGTAGTTAAGATTGCTGCCCCTGCAGATGAACTACTCATTTTACCCTCAATGCCTGTTATTGGGGGCATGAATTTTGTGTGGATAATCGCTGGTTTTTTATGCCCTAATTTTTCAATGACATCCCTACTAATCCTAAAATGAATATCTTGGTCTGCACCCAATGGTATCAAACAAGGCCTCTTCTCTTTCCGGAGTACATTTGGAAGAAATGCCGGAACTGTTTGCATTGCAGTATAAAATATACTCCCAATATTATTGGAATCAGTAAAACCAAACGCAGATTTAATTGTAGAAAACGTAATTTTCTTAGCAACTTTTATCGCTTCTGGATACATTATCCCTGCATGTTTAGTATCAATCAAAAAATGAGTCTTCTTGGGATTAAAACCAAGTGCAATAACATCTAGCATGTTTTCATGAGTCCACTCTTGAATCTCTTCATAAGATTTATTTTTGAATAAGAATTTCTCATCATCCGTAAATTGAAACCATAGATCTACATCAAATTTATCTTGTAACCATTTAGTAAATATCCAAGTAGTTAAATGGCCTAAGTGTAATGGACCAGAAGGGCCACACCCAGTGTAAAGAAAAAACTGATTACCTTTCTTATACTCATCTAAACACCATTTCAAATCACGATTAGCAAAAAATATCTCTCTTCTAAGATATGGATGTAATTCTCCAGCAATCTCTTTAATCTGGTCTAAATCTGATTTTGTTAATCTTTTTATTCCAAAATCCTTAACTAGCTTATCATAATCAATTTTTCCCTGCACTTCATAAGGATTAACTTTTTGTTCCATTTGTTCCTTTAATAGATAATACTATATAAATTTAATTATTTAATAAATTTCCCCGACCAAACCTTTATATATTTTTATTGACTAATTCTCCTCATGGGAAAAATCATTGCCTTGGGTGGAGGAGAGATTGGGAGGCCCCACGAAAAAGGAGGCGTTTATCCGATTGAAACTACTTCAATAGATCAAGAAATAATTTCCCAAACCAAGAAAAAAAATCCAAAATTACTTTTTATTCCCACTGCAAGTTCTGATTCAAAGGGTTATTTTAAAATTGTCAAAAAACATTTTTCAAAATTGGGTTGTGAAGTAAATGTGCTTTACTTAATCAAAGAAAAATTATCAAAAAAACAGATTGAAGAAAAAATCCTAGCTACAGACATCATTTATGTTGGTGGGGGAAATACACTCAAAATGATGACTTTATGGAGAAAACTTGGCGTCGATGATCTTTTAAGAAAAGCCCACCACCAAGGAATCGTTTTATCTGGACTTAGTGCGGGTTCAATTTGTTGGTTTAAATATGGTAATTCTGATTCAAGAAAATTCGCTCAAAGAAACGATCAGTTAATTAAAGTTGCTGGATTAGGTTTAATTAATGCCTTGCATTGTCCTCATTATGATTTAGAGTCAAATCGTCAAGAAGACTTAAAGAAAATGATGAAGACAACTCCAAAAATTGTTGCCATTGCTTTAGATAATTGTTGTGCGCTTGAAGTAATTGATAACAAATATAGAATCCTTAATAGTAAACCCACTGCAAAAGCATACAAAATCTATTGGAAAACAGGAAAATATTTCCAAGAAGAAATCCCGCCCAAAAAAGAATTTGAGAAATTAGATAATTTACTAAAAAAATAAAGAATATCAACTCAAACACAACATATGTTCCCTAAAGTAATTCATCAACTTAGGAAACTTATTTACTCCTTCAATAGTCAATTTATACTTCTTAACCAACTTACGAACTTCTTCTGGAGACAAACCACTAGAAACCTCGTAACTAATCTTAGGATCTAATAAAGTTCTCTTTTCTTCAATAATCTTAACCACTCCAAACTTTTCCGGATGATTATAAATTTCAGTCCCTTTCTGTAAACCAAAAATAGAACTCGAAACTAAATCAATATTCTCCTTGTTCCTATTCAACAAATCAATTGTCTCTAAGAACTCCTCTTTCCTCTCACCAGGAAATCCAAACATAATATAAACAACATTTTTTATTCCGATCAAATGAGAATCTCCCAACAATTTTTCAATCTCTCTCCTAATAGTACCTTTCTGCATTAACTTCAATATCTGATCACTTCCCGATTCAACTCCCCAAATTACTATCTTTAATCCAGAGGAATAAAGTTCTTTCAAAACTTCAGCGGTAAACTCGGCAGTAGGTTTCAATTGACATGCCCACTTCACCCTTAAAGGTTTCATAAGCTTAGCAAGCTCCAATAACCGTTTAACTGGAATCATGTCATCAATAAGAAAGAAATGTTTTGCCGAACAACTCTTAACCGTCTTCTCCACCAAATCTAACGGAAACTCTTGATATTTACTCTTACTAAAATGAGTACAGAAAGTACATTTCTTATAATAACAAGTAGTTGAAGTTCTTATTGGAATTACAGGAAATGAAGTAAAATACTCCTCCAGATTATAAACTGAAAAATCTGGGACTGTACTCCAATTAATTTCCCCACCGCCACCAAGACAATCAAGTAACTCTAATTCATTACCCAACACCTTATCAGCAACCTCTCTTAATTTGTCATTAACTGCCGGCCCCCCGATTACGGTCACAACCTCCTTCAACTCCTTAAGAAGAGCGTAAGCATAAAACACTTGACTTGAATACACAATACTAAACGCCACTACGTCTGGTTTTTTGTCCCTTATCTTTTTCAACAATTCCTTAAAGAAATCCGGCAACTCAGAATTGACAATTCTTTTATTATTCTCAGAATAAACTTGAGAAGTCAAACGCCGATACCCTCCTACAACTTGACTATAATCTTTCCAATCACCTTTACTAAAATATTCTCCATATTCGGGAAACTTCAATTTGTGAAATTCTAAATTCAAATCTAAAACTTCACTTTCCACAGAATTCCCCTTCAAAAAAGAACTCAACTGAGTTACTGAATAAGGCGGAGACGCTGGAGTACAAAATGGTGGATAAACCAATAACACTTTCTTCATCCTATTTCCAGAACACACTCACTTTTTAAAAGTTCGTAAGATAATTTTCATTTACAGAAGGAAATATAATTCTAATGTTTTAAAGCAAAAATTTATATAATTCCTCTCAAAAAATATTTCTGTGAAATACAAAACATTGCAAGGAGTAAAATTACCAGTTTTATGTATTGGTTCATGGACCAGCCTTTGGAATGAAACAGAAGGACCTAAAACGCCCGAAGACAAACAAGTATGCCTTGATTCTATAAAACATGCAATTAAATTAGGAGTAACCCATATTGATACTGCAGAACTTTATGGTGCAGGAAAATCTGAAGAGATAATTGGAGAAGCAATAAAAGATTTTAATCGTGATTCACTTTTTATTACCAGTAAAGTTAGTGGCAATCATCTTGATCATGATTCTATTCATCAAGCAATTGATAAAAGCCTTCAAAGATTAGGAGTTGATTATCTTGATCTTTACCTTGTTCATTGGGCAAGTAATACTACTCCCTTGTCAGAAACAATGTCGGCCATGTGTGAATTAGTCGATTCTGGAAAAATAAAATATATTGGGGTCTCAAACTTTTCTGTTGAACAAATGAAAGAAGCGCAAAAGTATTCAACATATCCATTACTTACAAACCAAGTAGAATATAATGTTCTTGCCAGAGGACAAGCTAAAAGAGGAGGCCCAACATCAGAGATTCTTCAATATTGTAGAGAAAATGAGATGTTCTTAACAGCATACCGGCCAATAATGATGAAACACCCAGTAACTAAAAAACAAAGACTAATTGCTGGTTTAAGTGTTCCTAAATTAGAAGAAATAGCTAAAAAGTATCAGAAAACTCCCAGTCAAATAATTTTGAATTGGCTTACCAGTCAAAAAAATGTAATTGTAGCTTTTACTTCAGTATCTCCCAAGAATATTCAAGATAATGTAGGTGCATTAAATTTTGAATTACAGGAAGAAGACAAAACTTATTTGAACAATCAATTTCCTAAAGATGCAGAACCATATTTAAAATAGAATAAATAAATTTATATAAAAACATCCTTCTCATCACCATATGAATCCAATCGATAAAAATCCAAAGTATAAGGAGACATACAACTTAGTTAAAGACCTATTTGAATCTACTGAACATTTCTACTATGGTCCTTTTGATGAAACCTATTATTCCCTAAGAGTTTACGAAACTTGTAAAGAAATTATTGCTAAACTCGATCAAGAGGTTTCCACACCAATTATTTTGACAGCAGCCATTCTTCATGATATTGGTAAAACAAAAATCAATATGGATAAAGTAATTACTCCAGCTGGTAAAACTGATCATGCTGTCAAAGAATGGAAAAGACATGCCAAATTAAGTGTTCCCCTAGCTAATGAAATATTAACAAAAATGGGCCATTCAGAAGAATTCATTACTGAGGTTTGTTATTTAATCGAACACCATGATCATCGTGAAGATGAAATTAAAGATAAATCAATCGAACTACAGATCTTACAAGATGCTGATTTAGTTGCTGATTGTGGTTTTGCCGGGTTTATTAGACCATTTATGTATGGAAGTAAGTTTAGTCGCCAAATAATCGGAACAATAAAATACCTAAAAACTGAAGTTAATCGAGTAGAACAAGATGGCTTATTAAATTTAGAAGTTTCTAAAACCATCGCTAAAAGAAAAATAGAAATAGAAAAAAAACTAATCAAAGAGATTTCTTTAGATATAAACAGCGATTTACTCTAATCACTTTTTACTTGATTTCAAGAATAACCTTATAATCGACTCCACACTATAGGCCCTACCTTTTTTTAGTTGTGGAAATTTCGCTGCCTCGTTTGCATCATGCCACATCGCTACTTTGTGATACTCGTGGTTTACATCAACACATTCTTTCCCATGATGACAAAGTGTACAAAGAGAATCTGGACCAGTAACATATTCAATTTTAATGGTTGGATCTTGCATTAGTTTCTTGAAAATATCTCTCATTCCCAAAAACCATTCATCAGAATAAAAATCATCATCATAATGTTCTAAACGTTTCATCATTTTATGCATTTCTGCAAGATAGTTCTTATCAGATAATTCAAGAACTCCAGGAGAAAGATGATATTGCTCTATCTTACCAATGTGATGTGCTCTCAGCCGGATCGTAGATAATTCTTTTTCTTCAATTGCCCAGATTTGCTTGACTAATTTTTCTGCCCCATCTAAATCCTTTAAATCTTTAATCCCAGCTAACGCCGTTCTTGCTTGTTTTAATACAACCAAACATTCATCGATTACTACTTGATCTCCCTTTTCTTGTTGTAATCTTTTTAATTCATCAACATCAAAAGCAATTATCTTTTCTAAATGAGCCTTAGCTTTTCTAAGTCTTTTCCGCTTCAAATCCGCAACAACCTTCTTAGACAACCTAATTATCGCTCTTATATCTCTAACAATCTTATCCATCATAAACAACAAACCTTCTCAATATATAAAAATTACCCCTTTAGAACGACTTAATAAAAACTACTTTATTTTTCTTCTATAAAAGTCTGTCATAAAAATATTCTGTGTAAACGCTCCAGCTGGTATACCTACCAAAACTATCCACATAACAAAAAATATTACTCCAAGCAAAATACTCTTAAGTACCGTCAGAAGATAATCTCCCACATTAGCAAAAACAGATCGTAGTATCTCAAATTCAAAATAAGAACTCACCGTTTCTTTATTAAAGAAATTTATAGTTAACATTGGAACTACAAACAAACCTAATAAAAGTTGAACAATCCCTCTTAACCAAGGACTAATGAGTGCTGTAACAAAAAGAATTGCACCATATGCAATCATAAAAGGTAAAGACTTCAGAAACATCATAAATCCTAATTCCAAATCACTAGCAAAACTCATCATTGGCAATTCGTCAAACTTACCTTTACTAAATTCTTTAACAATCCTAACTCCATACCCTAACAAAGCAAACCATCCAACAATAGGTAAAAAAACCCATAAAATATTCCACATCCCTTTAGCTCTATTAAATGGATACTTAAAAGCAGTTCCAAAATCTAATTTCACTGTCTTTTTCATAAGAACAGGTAAACTAACTAAGTTTATAAAATTAACTATACTTTCTCAAGTAACAAATCACTATAAGAACAAGACACTAAATCTTTTTCTTCAATCCCTAAAAGTTTCATATAATCTTGACATTGCAGTAAAAGTTTATCTCTTCCAATCTCTCCAGTTCTATCAATCGCTTCTATTTCACAAAAACTTCCTAACCCTTTAACCAAATCAATATGAAACTTAACATTACCAATAAAATAAATATGTCTTTCTTTATCAACAACAACTAATCTTCCACAAGCCCCCAAAAGTGCATCTTTTAAACTTGATCCGTAGGTACTAGTATAAAGAACCACTTTTGACTCCTTTGGTCCTTCTTGATTACTACGTTCATAAAAAATTAAATTGTTTTCAATCGTACCTTCTCTTAATTTCAATCTTCCATTAGAAACTTTAAAATAAGTATCAATTTGATGATCTAATCCCTTATACTCTGCCCATTGAGATTCCAAAATCTCCCTCACTTTCTGAGGATCAGAACATCGTGCTTTAATCTCAACATTTAATGGCATATTCACCAAAACAACTAATTCATTTATAATTATTACTAATCTACAAAACCACCACCCATCAATAAATTTATATAAACAATAATAATTAATAACTCTATGAATCTTAGAGATATTAAACTTGCCCAAGGAGCACTCCAAGAATTATATGGTTACCTACGTTTAAACACCCAAAAAAATAAAGTTTTTCTCTCTCAATTAAAAGAACATCGATTTACCCCAAAACTAATTGCAAAATCGGAAGCCCAGTTTAATAGAATTCATAGAACTATCAAAAAAGATCTTGAAATTGGTTATGCCTTAGCAATTGAAAGTGAGGAACTAATTAAAGAAGGCAACAACCCTGCTAAAGAACTTAACAAAATTATTCCTTATCTTGTATCTTTCGATAAATTAATCTTTGATTCTAAAAAAGGACATAAAATCAGATTTGGTCTTAAAAGTGAATGTGATTACTTAACTGAATTGTTAGAAAAAGCCGAAGAAGAAGGATTCGGAGAAGATGTCCTAAATTTAATTAAAAACCGAGTGACATCCGTTCATAAACTTGCTGAAGACCAAAGATTCAAAGAAATAAAAGATTTAAGAAGTAAGTTAGTCTATAAATCATCAGATTATTTCAAATTAAAATTCAATTGGATAGACTTCAATAGACCCAAAATAAACGAAGTCTTAACTATTGGTTCTTCCACAGTATATTTAGAGATTTATTTTGACAAAGATTTAACCAACAAAGATATTAAAAAATTACTTAAAAACCATATCTTCCTTTTATCTAAATGCTTAGATATTTCTTTGGACAAAAATCCCGAAAATTCTGTGTTTGTAAAAATGAAGTCCAGAATAGAACAAAAAGCGAAAGAAATAAATAATCAAAATATCAAAGTCATCGAAGAAATCTGGCTACAGCAATTAAAACAGATGTTTATTGATATTTTAGAAAAAAACCCAGACTTAATCCTAACTCCTTCTTTTAGATACCAAGTAAAAATTACTACAGATCAGCACAATCTGACCGCGTTTTGTGATCATCAAACCAGAATAGACCATTATCTTTTCGGACTAGAAATTAGTACCCTGGTCATCATGTATCTGGTTGGTGAAAACTTTTACGAAGGCTTCCCTGCATCTTTATTTAATCAATTAAAAGGAACTACTGCTCAAAGAAAAATGATATCTCCCCAAGAAAATATTATTCCCAATGCTGATCAAATAGATCGTTCCTTATCAAAAATTTACCAAGCCACTCAAAATTACAGGACATTTTCATTATATAATGTCTACAACCACGAAACCGAACACGCTTTTGATAGAAAATATCTTTTCAAGGCAAATAAACTTCGTTCCCTAGTCAATTACTTGATTGTTAGTTCTAGTTTTTATAAAAACCACAAAACCACAAATCTAGGTCCCGAACTACTTGCTCTTGCTGATTTTTACTTTATGTGTCGACAAGAGGCACCGCCTCAATTCAGAGAATTCCTTGTTAATCACGAAGCAGAATTAGAAAAAAACAAAGCCTATAGTTTAATCAATCCAATCTTCACATTAGGCAACAGAAATCTAATCCAAGAAGTGAACGAAGTGATAATGGGATTAATGAATAAATCAAAAAGCGAGGAAATAATATCAAAAAGACATTACGAGTTTGGTGGGTTGGGATATCCTCTTAGTCATTTTATGAATATGGTTATTTTCTTTGCTGATTGTAAAAGAAATAATGTCAATCTAACAATCCTAGATACAAACTCATTAAATAAGCTAATCATGATTTTCCCAGATGCTACTCAAATTTTAACCGGACACACCAAAATAAAAGAATTTCCAGAAGGAACTCCCGAATGGTTTTTATTAAATTCAATCAAAGAAGGAACCACTAACCAATTTCTAGAAATCCTAAGAACAAATAAAATTCCTAGATATTCCTTAAATGATATTCCTCAATTGATACACCACAACATTCCTTTTTACATCTTTAGACCCTCAGTAGATGCAATGAAAGTTACCTTAAGAAAGATCCAACATTCTGATGAAGTAACTTATTTTGATTTGTATACTAAATCCTGTGACCTTCTTAAGATTCCTGAATCTGATCGACTCCTATCCATTAGAAGAATAAAAGGATTTATTGAACACGTTTACCGAGCAAATGCAATCCTTGCAAAAGAATCTAAATTTCACCCCTAATAATCTTACTTCTTAGAACCTTTTTTCTTATATCTAACTACCTTAACAACTCCAAAACCATAATCTTCTAGAGCCTTAATATCTTTTCCAAATTTCCCTTTCTTAGCTTCTTCCACATTTACATCTCGTGAAACCAAAATTTTATTCTTACTCATTTTAAAACTAGGAAATTCAGATTCTTTCTCTTTAGCTTTCTTAACCTTCACTCCTAAATCAAAATCCCTTAAAATCTTTGGAAGTGGTTTTTCTAAATACTCTTTCGTCTCTGGTTCCCTAGATCCCAACGCAACATAATCTATTGACTTTTTCCTTCTAAACAATGGTTTAACTTTCCTTTTTACTCCGGCCAATTTCTGTTTAATTTTCCTAACTCTATGTTTTACCTTTGGTTTATGATGTATTTTCCTCCTTCTCCATTTACGTTTCAAATGCTTCTTAGGTGTTTTTTCTTCCTTCCTTACTTCTACTTTTTCTTTCTTTCCCAGCTCCGCCATTTCTTTCTTATTCCACTGTTTCAAAGCCACCAAGATAAATTTTAATTGTAATTTCAATTTACCCAAAAACTTTTTCTTTAAAATAAAATAAATCAACCCTATCAAAAACAACCCAGCTACAACTCCAATAAATAATTCTTCATCAACTTTCTCTTCAATTTCCTCTTCTAAAGTAACTTTAATCCCTCCCACTCCAGGTTCAACAAAAACTGTCCGATGAGAAACCGCTTCATAATTATCATAACTAACTTGAACATAAAAGTCATAAGAACCTTCAGCAATATTCTTGGGAACATAAATCTGAGTTTCTTCAGTCTTCTCTTCAAATACTCCTAAGTAAATTACATCCTGGCCAGAACTGATTACTTCTTCACCTTCTAACCAAAAGTTTATCACTACATCTCCAGAGATATCAGCCATCCCTTTAATAAAATAAGTAAACCCCAAATAACCATCCTCTCCAATTGGCGAATCCACTTCTATGATCTTCACGTCAAATAACTTTACACATTCGTTTTGATAACAAACCCTATCTGCATCACATTCTACATCACTATTACATTCGTATTCATCTTCAACCAAATCTACTTTCTTGATGGCTCCTCCACCGCCACCTCCGCCTCCACCTCCGCCCCCTCCTGGAGATTCACTTACTGGAGCAGCAGCAGCAACAGTTCCTTTAATTGCTGAATATTGTAAATTATCTACTTGAATAGTACCCCCCAAATCAGTACAGGTTAAATTACTTAGATTTACTCCCCCACTATTTCCTAAGCAAGAAGTAAAATCTGTTTCGTTAGCCCCATTACATCCAGAACTCACTTCAGAAATCGAGCTCACTTCCATATCCTTCACACACAAAGATACAAAACTATTATCTGTCACATAAAGTGTCTTATTCTCCTGCAACTGTCCGGAGAAATTAACTATCAAATAATTATCATCCTTAACAACAGAAACATTACTTAAGTCAAGAACTCCTTGAGTAAAGTTATGGCTAAAATTAACCATCAAATTACTTTCATCATAGAATATAACTTCTTGTTTACCTGAAAATGTTTCATTAGTAGCATTTCCGCCAACAGTAACATTTAACTTAGTTAATCCAGAAGAAGTAACATTGGATTCATTATACAATAGAGGATCATTAAAGTTTGGTACACCATCACCATCAGTATCAAGTGTAGCGTTGACTAACAAAGAATAATTACTAATTGAAAAATTAGAGTTGCCAGCAGAATCAAAAGCTAAACAATTCCAAGTATAATTCCCATTATCTAAACTTAAAGTCCAATCACTCTGATCACTAATTCCACTAACAGAAGAAGTTTGATTTAATGCAAAACTTTGGTTACTTGAATTGGTTAAGTAAAGACTAACATTAGCCAAATTAATATTATCGGTTACAGTACAATTAAACAAAGTACTTGATGTTCCAATAGTATTATCAATTGAATTATCTGCAGGTAGGACCAAAGTAACATTAGGGTTAGTTAAATCAATATAGAAAGTCACACTGGCAGAATTTAGATTACCTACGCTATCATTAGCCCAAATAGTCGCATTGTGTTGACCTTCACTCCAAGTTATTCCAGTAATATTGGTGTTACAATTTGCTAAAGTAGTATTGCCCAAATAAGAATCATTACTATACCAACAAGATTCTAAATTATCACCAATAACAGAATAATTTACATCTAAACTATTTGTTGAAGAGTAATAATTACTACTAGGAGAAACGATACTAACAGATATGGCAGAAGTATCTATTGTGAAAGTTACATCAGTACTATTTATGTTTCCCGCAGAGTCATTAATCCAAAGATTAATATTATGCGCTCCTTCTGACCAAGTAACTTCCGTGATATTAGCACAACTCGATAAAGTATTATTTGTGATCATCGAATCATTACTATACCAGCAAGATTCAAGATTAGTATCTGCGGCAGAGTAATTTACATCTAACTTGGTATCTTCACTAAAAGAATTATTTGTAGGTGAATTGATTGTTAACGAAGGGTTGATGGTATCTACAGTGAAATTTACAGAGGTACTAGCATTATTGCCTGCAGAATCATTTACCCAAACATAAACTGTATGTGCAGATTCAGACCAAGTAATCCCAGTAATATTAGTATTGCAATCTGCTAAGGGGGTATTTGTTATTAAAGAATCATTACTATACCAACAAGATTCAAGATTAGTATCATTAGCTAAATAATTAACCTGAATAGTTGAATTAGTAGTATAAGAATTACCAATGGGTGATTGAATTGAGAGGGTTGGAGTGGTAGAATCAATAGTAAAAGTTACATTAGTACTATTTATGTTTCCGGCTGAATCATTAATCCAAAGATTAATATTGTGTGCTCCTTCTGACCAAGTTATCTCCGTGATGTTACTGCAACTTGTTAAAGTAGTGTTGGTTGTTAAACTATCATTAGTATACCAGCAAGATTCAAGATTAATATCGACCGCAGAGTAATTTACATCTAAACCAGATTGCACACTAAAAGAATTATTTGTAGGTGAATTAATTGTTAAACTAGGATTAGTTGTATCAATAGTAAAAGTTACATCAATATTATTTACTTGTCCAGCTGAATCATTTACCCACACCATCACCTCATGCTGTCCTTCACTCCAGGTAACACCAGTAATGTTTGTACTACAACTAGCCAAAGTAGTATTTTCTAACATAGAATCATTACTATACCAACATGAAGCAAGATTGGTATCAACTGTAGCATATTCTACATCTAGGCCAGTATCTGTCGAATAAGTATTATTTGCAAGAGTAGAAATACTAATTGTTGGAGTGATAGTATCAATTGTAAATGTTACAGTAGAGGTACTCGTACCTAAGGTATCATTAGCATAAATAGTAACGGTATGCTCACCTTCTTCCCAAGTAGTAGAAGTAATATTGGCACAATCAGTTAATGTAGTATTTGTTGCACCCGAATCTGTCGAATACCAACATTTATCTAATGTAGAACTTGTTGCAGTATAAGTAACATCTAATCCAGTATCTGTTGTAAAGGAATCAGTAGTTGGAGAATTGATTGTTATCTTTGGTCCAGTTACATTTGTAATAACAATTGCTCTTTGTTCAGTATTACCTAAATTATTTGAATTATCCTCAGCAAAAACTTGGTAAGTATAAGTACCATAACTCAAATTTTCAGTTGCGTTCTTAGATTGGTTAACATAAAGGTACCAATCGGTTGAATTAAATTTGTTTATGTTGGAAATGTATTGTTGGTAAACTTCTTGTGCTGAAAGGGTTTTGTTCCATATTCTAACTTCGTCTATTAAACCATTAAACTCATCCTGTCCAAAGGCATCTCCAATATCTTTTCCTATGAAAAATGCTTCATCAAAAGGCCCAGGAGTATTAGTACAAGAAACAATATTTTCCATAACACCATCAACATAAACTAAACAATCACTACCATTCCATTGCCCAACTACATAGTGCCAGTTACCATCTGCTATATCAGTTGTCCCAGTAGCATAATTAGAGTTACTTCCAGAACCATACTCATATCCAAAGATTGCCACTTCACCAGTTGGACCTATTCTTAAATCCATTGTGTTCCTAGGATCGCCATATGTACCCCTACCTACAAGCATCATCCCCCAAGTAGCAGTAATGTCTAAACTAGAAGATGTTTTCTCCCACAAAGAGATAGTGATTGAAGAAGTGATGTTTAATGATGCAGAATCTGGAAGATCGACGTAATCTCCAGAACCATCCATATAAACTGCCGAACCATATTTTCCTGAAATATTATATATAGCATTTACTAAAGTACCATTATTGTTATAATTAGAAACATCCATAGCATGACTATAATTATCTCCCACTGCAGAAACATTATCAAAATTCATCATCAACACTAAAGAATCATTGTAAATTGTATAATTAGTTCCATTCCAATTGTAAACTAGTTCATCTAAATTTGTTTCTGTAATTGAAACATTAATTTCGATACTAGTGTTATTTGTTACAGTATTGTCTATTAAAGTAGGACTTACAAAATCAATTAATGGATTTGTAGAATCAATATTGAATGTAACATTAGCATTAATTGTATTGCCAGCAGAATCATTAACCCAAATAGTTACATTATGTTGGCCTTCTTGCCAAGTAACAGAAGTTAAATTAGTTGTACAATTAGTTAAAGTAGTATTGCTCAAATAAGAATCATTGCTATACCAACAAGAAGCTAAGTTTGTATCATTAGCAATATACTGTACGTCCAATCCTGAATTTGTAGAGTTAGAATTATCTGCCGGAGAAGAAATACTAATACTTGGATAAATAGTGTCAATAGTAAAAGTAACCCCTCCACTACCCACTAAACTATTATTATCATTACAATAAATGGTCCAAGCGTTTGAACCTTCTATGCTAGTAATATCTGTGAAGTTAACACCTGCAGAAACATTAGTTGAATTTGTTGCCCCACTATCTGCACTATACCAACATTTATCTAAGGATTGTTGAGTTGAATCAATACTTACAGTGTAATTTAATTTACTAATATTAGTAGTGTAATAAGTACTTTCTGGATAAACTACACTTACTAAAGGATTAGGAATACCAACTGTAAAATTAACTATAGTAACATTCCAATGAGTAGTAACATTACTAATACTCATATCTGATGTCCAATTAGCATAGACAAAAAACTCATGAGTTGTATTTGTACCACCAGTAGCATTAACTGTCCAGGTAATTGTTTCAGATTCTCCTTCATTTAATGAAACATTATAAGGGTTATTTATAGTTGTATAAAATGGGGTTGCTGAAGTGTTTGTTGTAATTAATCCAGATTTAGCTGACGAACTGGAAGTAATTATTACATAACCATCTCCAGTATTTATTCCAGCAGTATTATTTTGGCTTGTTCCATTATTGACAGAACCACCACCGCCACCGGCACCAGCAGGACTATATTTTCCCCCCCCACCACCAGAGTAACCGCCACCGCCACCGCCACCAGCATAAGAACCTGCTCCACCACCAAACCCTCCATTTTTCCCAGATGAATCAGAACTAACAATGTCATCATTACCACCATATGACCAACCTCCTAATCCTCCATCTAAAAAGCGAGTACCGGGTTTTCCATAAGAGCCGGTTAAACCACTAGTAACCCATCCAGCCCCGCCACCACCATAACTTACACTTTGGCCACCGCCACCATTTGTTCCACCAGTACCACCAGTACCGACATTATTTCCAGTATTTCCATTAACCCCTGTAGTTTCATTAGTTGCATGTGAACGAACAGTACTATCTCCTGATCCTCCGCCTCCTCCGGCAATAATTAAAGGATCATTATCAGAATCAACTACGAATGTTCCTCCGCCTCCTCCAGCACTACCATAACTTCCAGAAGATTGTGTGTTTTCTATTCCTTCTTGTCCAACTAATATTTGGATTACATCCCCTTCTGTTAAACTGAATGTTCCAATTATTTGCGCACCCAATCCACCTTCAGTAGTGTGTTTTTTACCACCTTGAGCACCAGCAATTTCAATAGTATAAGTTCCTGTTTCTGGCACAGTCCAATTTTGAATTCCGCCACTAACAGTTACAAGATCAGCAAGTGTAGTTCCAGTATAATTCGTATCACAATCCCCTTGAGAAGGTCCAGCATACCCTATCTTTCCACAAGTTGTAAAATTATAAATGGTCCCACTAGCAGGATCTAAACTAACATTAATCTCCCCACAATTAACATTACTACAACTAACTGTTGTTGAAACTGTAAAAGTTTCGTTTGCAGTAACATTAATTCCTTGACTAAGAGTAGATGGACTAGGTGAAACCATTGTCAAACCAATAATTGGAATTTTGTTAAAAGCTACAGATCTAGTATACACTAAATTGTTACTATCATTACAATAAACAACCCATGTATTTGAACCCGCTGTACTAATAATATTTGTGAAATTAGTTCCAGCTGAAGATTTCGTTGAATTTGTCGCCCCAGCATCGGTACTATACCAACAAGAACCCAAATTATAATCTGAATCCAAAGTATAATTTAATTCACTTACATTAGTAATATAATCAGTGCTACCAATAGGATAATCAATAGTAATTGGACTAACACTAAAGTTTACAATAGTAACATTCCAACGACTAGTGATATTATTAATATCCATATCTGAAGTCCAATTTGCATAAACAAAAAACTCGTGAGTTGTGTTTAAAGTGCCAGTAGCATTTACTGTCCAAGTGACTATTTCTGATTCGCCATCGTTCAAAGAAACATTGTAAGGGTTATTTGTAGTTGTATAAAATGGGGTTGCTGAAGTGTTTGTTGTAATTAATCCAGATTTATCCGCATCAGCAGAAATAACTGTAAAATTAACATCGTCATTATCTGAGTATGTTGTATCAAAACAAGTATCTGTTGCACCATCATTTGGATACGCGTTGTAACCTATAGAACATCTTGCATATTGTTCTCCTAAATCTCCACTAATGTTTACTTGTACAGAATAATTACCATCAGTACAAGCATTATCTTGGTTCCAAAGTTTAGTCCAAGTGCCGTTATAATACATAATTGCAATGTCATTTAAATTTGAACTAGAATAACAATCATAAGTACAAGTTATATTAATCGTATCGCCAATTGCGACAGTAGTAGCGTCAACGTAAACCTCATCTACTTCAAAACCAGATCCATAATATGAACCTGCAGAACAACCATCATAACTATAGTCGCCTACTCCTGGATCAGGACCTTCACAACTTGACCCCCAAACACCCGAACAAGTTCTTTCAGTTCTATCTGTTTCGGGATCTAAACTAACATTAATTTCTCCACAATTAACGTTATCGCAACTTACATTAACCGAAACGAAGAAAGTTTCATTCTGAGTAACATTGGCATCTCCAGTAGGTATAATCATAGTTAAACCAATCAAAGGAACTTTGCTGAAAGTTACAGTTTTACTATGATATACTCCCAAAGTGTCATTACAATAAACTACCCAAGTGTTTGATCCAGCTGAGCTAGATATACTACTGAAATTTACTCCCGGAGAAACTAAACTAGAATTTGTTACGCCATTATCGGCACTATACCAACATTGATCTAAAGTGTAATCTGAAGAGAGAGTATAATTAAGTTCACTTACATTAACAATCTTATTTCCACTGGTGGGATAATCAATAGTAATCTGACTAACACTAAAATCAACAATAGTTACATTCCAAATACTTGTTTTGTTGTTAACATCTGTATCTGAAGTCCAATTGGCAAATGTAAAAAACTCATGAGTTGTATTTACTGTACCAGTGGCATTAACGTACCATTTGATTATTTCTGATTCTCCAACATTTAACGAAACGTTGAAAGGATTTTTTGAGGTTGTATAATATGGGGTTGCTGAACTATTATTAGTTATTAAACCTGACTTTGAAGTAGCTGTAGTAGTTATTGTAACATAACCGTGACCACTATTTAATCCAGAAGTATTGTTTTGGTTAGTTCCATCATTGTAAGAACCACCACCACCACCACCTGGATCGCCGCTACCAGTAGCACCTCCTCCAGAATATCCTCCTCCTCCTCCTCCTCCTTCAGAGTCAGTAGAAGTACTATGCTCAGCTCCTCCTCCACCAAAACCACCATCAACATCATCATTATCTCCACCATAACCATTACCTGTAGAAATGTTTGTACCTCCTTTTGTTCCACCAGTAGCATCTGTTAACCATCCTGCTCCAGCACCTGGCTGACCATCACTTGAAACAGCAGTTCCACCGCTGCCGTCAGTACCACCTGCACCCCCAGAAGTAACTCCTGAAGTTAAAGTAGTTGCATCTTTCCCATCATAAGTAGGAGTAGAACCATCACCTGAACCTCCTCCTCCACCAGCAACTATTAAAGGCAGAGTTATACTAGTTGGATCCCAAACAAAAGATCCTCCTCCTCCTCCCCCTCCACCATCAGATAATCCTTGTTGTCCAACAAGAATGGAAATAACTTGACCTTTAGTTAAGGAAAAGTCCCCTTTCATTATAGCTCCTTTACCACCAACAGAAGACCCATCAGTCCCACTTCCCCCTTCAGCACCGGCTACTTCAATAGCATAAGTTCCCGTAGCAGGGGCAGTAAAATTTTGAACCCCACCATCTACTGTTACAAGACCATCTAAAGTTGTACTTGTATAATTAGTATCACAATTAGCTTGAGAAGGACCGGTTCTTCCAGTAGCACTACAAGTAGTAAAATTATAAGCTGTTGTCGCAGCTGGATCTAAACTAACATTTATTTCTCCACAATCAACATTACTACAACTAACATTAGCTAGAACATTAAACATTTCATGTAAAGTTACATTCATCCCTTGAGTTTGAACACTTGCACTAGGATAAATCACTTCCAGACTTATTCTAGGAACTTTACTAAAAGTTACAGAACCACTCCCTATCAAGCTATTATTATCATTACAATAAATGGTCCAAGCGTTTGAACCAGTAGCACTATTAAGACTGCTAAAATTTACTCCTGCAGAAACATTGCTTGAATTTGTTGCCCCGTTATCTGTACTATACCAACACTTATCTAAAACTTGTGTCAATGGATCACCACTAACACTATAATTTAATTCACTGACATTAGTTACATAATTGGTTCCCGAAACTGGATAAGTTATACTCACAGAAGGATCATAGATACCAACAGTATAATTAACAATAGTAACATTCCAAGGGGAAATTTCATCACTAATAGACATATCTGAAGTCCTGTTTGCATAAACAGAAAATCCATTAGTTGTGTTTACATCCCCAGTAGCATTAATTGTCCAAGTGATTGTTCCTGAACCTCCATTAGTTAAAGTTACATTTAAAGGGTTTGATGTTGTAACGTTATAAGCGGTAGAATTACTAGTGTTTAATGTTACATTAATTTCTCCACAATTATTATTTGAACAACTAACAGTTGCAGAAACTGTAAATGTTTTATTTGCAGTTACATTTACGCCTTGACTAATAGAAGCTGCAGTTGGAGTTATTAAAGTTAAACCTACACTTGGAACTGAACTGTTAAAAGTTACAGTATCAGAACCAAAATTTCCAGAACTATCGTTACAATAAACAGCCCAATTATTATCACCATCAGAACTACTCAACTCAGTGAAATCAGTACCTGCATTAGAAGTGCTAGAATTAGTAGCTCCGCTATCAACCGAATACCAGCAACTACCACCACTATCTAAGTCTGTATAGGTATAGTTTAATTCAGTCACATTAACATCATAAACTGTTACAACAGGATAATCAATCGCAACACCTGGAGCAGTGGTGTCAATAATAGTAATATTAAAACGTGATGTTTCGTTAGTAATGCTAGTATCATTAGTTTGATTGGCATAAACAAAAAACTCGTAAGGAGTATTTTTTGTCCCAGTAGCATTTACCCACCAAGTAATTGTTTCTGATTCTCCTGCATTTAAAGAAATGTTATAAGGATTAGTTCCGTTTGTATAAAATGGGGTTTCTGAAGTATTTGTTGAAACTAAACCATTTTTTGCTGAAGCACTAGAAGAGATAAAAACGTAACCATCTCCGGTGTTCAACCCACTATCAACAACATTTGTAGCCAACGTAGAATTATAAAAATTTCCTCCCCCTCCACCTGCTCCAGTTCTAGGTGCTCCTCCTCCTCCACCAGAATATCCTCCAGCTCCACCTCCATCAGCTTCAAAACCAGTATTCAAATATGCCCCTGCACCTCCTCCAAAACCACCTGGAATTTGGTTTGTTGCACCACTCAGAACATTTGCACCTCCAGCTCCACCCGATACAAAAGCAGTTCCACCAAAACTTCCTTGAGAAGTTTTTGAACCATCTCCATAAAATCCAGCCCCACTTCCGCCACCCCAGGCTTCAGTAGTAACTGTACCTCCATTACCATTTGTTCCCCCTAATCCCGCAGGACCAAAACTACTAGGTGTAGCAATCCCATCGGTTCCACTTTGATTATCATAATCATTAGCATCAGAACCATTTACATAATTGTCCCAAGATCCATCCCCATCTCCTACGCCCCCCCCACCACCAGAAACAATTAACGGAGAATTGGTCTCATTAATTACAACAAATGTTCCTCCTCCTCCTCCTCCGACAAACATGGTTGTTGAATAATTAGCATGACCACCTTCCTGACCAACAAGGATCTTAAGAACTTGGTCTTTTGTAAGAGAAACAGTAGTATTGATTATTCTTCCTCTTCCACCATTAGCCCTCTTACCATCTCCTCCAGAAGCACCAGCAGTAACAAAGTTATACTCTCCTGTAGCAGGAACAGTCCAATATTGAATTCCACTTATAATCGTAACTTCTCCAGCTAAACTTGTTCCAGTATAACTAGTATCACAATTTCCTTGCGAAGGTCCTGAAACACCACTTGCACCACAGGTAGTAAAATTATAGGTAGTTGTGGGATCTAAACTAACATTAATCTCACCACAATTACTACCAGAACAAGTTACATTCACAGTCATATTAAAGAAAGTATGTTGTGAAACATTGAGATTTGAAGTAGGATAAATCCAATTTAACAAAATATTAGAATCAACACCCAGTATTGAATAATCTGATTCAAAAAGATCTATTACTGCCAAAGAAACATTAGTATTATTTTCTTCCTCAGAGTTAGAGTCAATTGCGGTTTCATTAATTGTAAAATTTGTATCATTAACAATTTCTTCAGTCTCATTAACCAGTTGTTCTATTTCAGTGATATTATTTATTTCTTCAATTGATAATTCAATAGTTTCATTTTCCTCTAAAATTTCAACTTCACCAATAGTTCCATTCTCTTCTATAATCTCCACTTCCTCAACCACTGGAAGTATCACCAAAGAACTATTTGTTTCATTTGAATTCTCAAATAACATACCTTCATTAATTTCCGTTAAATTTTCAAAAGTATTATTCACAGTAACATTCCCTAAAGAATAATTCACACTCAATTCAATAGTTTCATTAACAGAAACATTTTCCTCAGAAACAACAGCCCCTGTAATTCCCTCATTAATCAAGAAAAAACCGCCAACTAAAACTAATAGCGCAACAACTAAGAAAACACCTTCCCTTCCCCTTTTTTCTTTACTATTCATCCTTTCCAATAATGTAGCTTCGCCTTACCAATTGGACGAACCCTAATCTTCCCTTCTCCTTTCAATTCCGCCAACACAACAGGTACAGTATTTCTAGAAATCTTCAATGCCCTAGCTATCTCTATAATAGTTAAACCATCTGTATTCTTTTTCAAAAGACTAACTACTTGCTCTTTTTTATCCATATGCGCTAACGCAATGCATTAACGCACTAGCATTTATAAAACTTACGTTAAGAATATTATTTAAAAAAATAATAAAATTAACAATATTGCTAAGAAAAAATAAAAACTATCCAATTCAAAGATAACTGCTTAAATCACTCATCCCTTCTAATAAACTTTTTTCTTGATCACTCATTTCTTGCTTTTCAGGTCCATCAGAATTCAAATAAGCCCTAATGTTCTCATAATTGCTCATCAAATGACTGTACAGTTGAGGAATTGCACTTTCAGTCGGCCCAACCCCTACTTTTTTTTGGAAATCTCCTTCAAACCTAGTTACAAAAGAATCTAAAAACTCTCTTGAAAAATAAGTATAAGAAACAACTGGTTTTAACAATTCGCTAGTAGTTTTTGTTGGTAGTGTTGCCATACATTCTCAAGGCCAAATTAATTTATATAATTTATGTAACTCCCGAAAAAAAAGAACCTACCACTCTCTATTCTACAGTTAATAATGAAAAAAACAACAAAAAAAAATAGTTTAGAATATAGTTTTTATTTTTTATTTTTTATTTTTTATTCTTATTCATTAGCTAAAGCAACACTGATAGCTTTTGGTCCACGATCTCCCTCAGCAACTTCGAAGGTAACTGAATCGTTTTCTCTTAAAACAACTCCTTCTCCAATGTCACTTTGATGGACGAAGTATTCGTTTCCATCATCGGCAGCTATGAAACCAAATCCTTTAGCTTGGTTAAAGAACTTAACTTTTCCGTTCATTTTTTATTTCTCCACTAAGAACTCATTTCTTAGGTTTTTCTTTTGCCAGTTTCTTTTGGCAAGCTTCACAATAGATGGTCCTAGCTTCTTTTTTATCAACTACAAATCTCTTTTTGCACATTCTGCAGTATTTCACTAGTTTGTATTCAACCATCTATTACTTTAAAAAACTCCCTCATTTATAAAACCTACCTCTAAAAAAACTTATTTTCTCTTTCTAATTTTAATCATATCGCCTAAAGTTACTTCTCCACTTTTACTCTTCTTAAATAAGCCATCCAAATCTTCTTTAGAATTATTAACTTTCTCTACCAAATTAACGCCCAATATCCGTTCTAGTTTCCTAGCTATGCTTAATCTAGGAGCCATACTCCCATTCTCCCACTTTTGCACTAAACTCTCTTTTTCATTTATTTTCTTAGAAAAATCTTCTTGCTTCATCTCTCCCCTAGCTCTCCGCAACCTAACTGCAAAATCACTAACCAGTCCTTCTTCCACCTCTGTTTTAACTAAGTTAATTCTACGCTGTGGCAACCTTACTCCCTTACCTATCTCTCTCTTCACTATTTTCCCATAACCCGCACAAACCTTACAAACAGTCATCACTGCCCCTTCCACATTAGCATTAACTAAGAAATCTTCCCTGCCACACATCTCACAAACTGCCATTTTAAATAATAAAACCTTTCCAATTTTTATAATTTTCCCTAAACAATACACCTAAAACAGTACTTACTTTCGCCACAAACCAGTCATAAAACCGACGTTAAAGATGAACTTCTCTCCAAAAATTATATAAACAAAGTCTCTTGAAAATATTATATGGGGGCGCTCTGGATTACTTTTGTAGTTACTTTCTTAGTTACACTTTACATTACTCCTTACTGGATTAAAAAAGCCCACTTTGCAAACCTTGTTGGAAAAGATATCCATAAAACAAAACCAACCAAAGTAGCAGAAATGGGTGGAATTACAGTGATCTTAGGTTTCATTTCAGGAATTCTTGTTTACATCGCCACTAGAATATTCTTCTTTAACACCAACACCCAGATAACTTACCTTCTAGCAATTCTCACTGCCATTCTAATTGCCTCAATCATTGGTCTCATTGATGACATTCTCGGTTGGAAAATAGGATTAAAACAATGGCAAAAACCCCTTTTAACTTTATTTGTCGCCGCCCCAATCATGGTCGTCAATGCTGGAACTAAAATTATCACCCTTCCGTTTCTAGGAAAATTCAATTTAGGACTTATCTACCCGTTAATTATCATCCCTATTTTAATCCTCATCGGAACCAATGGATTTAATATGCTCGCTGGTTACAATGGCCTAGAAGCGGGACAAGGAATAATCATCCTTAGCACCCTAGCTTACCTCTCCTACATCACCAACTCTCCTTGGCTAACTGTGGTTTCTTTATGTATGGTTTTTTCCTTAGCAGCATTCTGGTTGTACAATAAATTCCCTGCCAAAATATTTCCTGGAGACACGCTCACTTACACGGTAGGAGCATTAGCCGCTATCATCTCAATCTTAGGAAATTTCGAACGTGCTTTCCTCGTCCTTTTCATTCCCTATATTTTTGAATTCGTCCTCAAACTCGGTGGAAGGTTTAAAAAAGAAAGTTTCTCTAAAGTAACTCCCCAACAAACCCTTGTCCCCAGATACAAAAAGAGTTACGGCCTAGAACACTTAGCAGTAAAACTCCTTAACAAACTAAACCTAAAAACCACTGAAAGAAAAGTAGTTTACTCGTTACACATATTCCAACTTCTTTTCGTCGCATTCACCATCTTCCTTTATGGATAAAAAAGAATAACAAAAAAATAACAATTAAAACAAAACAAAAAACCAAGTCAAAAGAAAAGAAAATGAAAGTCATTGTAATCATTCCCGCATTCAATGAAGAAAGAACCATCAGCCAAGTAGTCTCTTCTATTCCTCGAAATTGTGCTGAAGAAGTCGAAGTCCTTGTTGTCAATGATGGGTCTAAAGATCAAACTGCAGAAATCGCCAAACAACATGGCGCCAAAGTTCTCTCTCATAAAACTAACTTAGGATTAGGAACAACCTTCAAAGATGGAATTAACCAAGCTCTTAAGATGGGGGCAGATATCATCGTTAACATTGACGCAGATGGACAATTCAACCCCCAAGACATCCCGAAACTTCTCCAACCAATCATAGACAACCAAGCAGACATGGCTACTTGTTCAAGATTTAAAGATCCAAGACTTATTCCAAAAATGCCCAAACTAAAAATCTTGGGCAATAAATTCTTTGCCAAAATCCTTAACTTCTTCCTCAATCGAAAATTTCATGACACCCAATGCGGCTTTCGTGCCTACTCAAGAGAAGCTGCCTTAAACCTCACCCTCTTTGGCAAATATACTTACACTCAAGAAGTTTTTATCGACTTAATCAAAAAAGGTTTTCGTATTGTTGAAGTTCCTTGTAAAGTAGTCGGGGAAAGAAAAGGAAAATCAAGAGTTGTTAAAAACATCCTCTCCTACGGATTCAAAGTTTCTTTAATTATTGTCAGAAGCATGCGTGATTATGAACCCTTAAAATTCTTTGGCCTCACTGGATTATTCATTTTCCTTGCCGGAGCTCTTAGCAGCCTTGGACTTTTCATCCGTTTCCTTTTAGTTGGAAGATATAATCCTTATCTCTCCCTTGTCTACCTAAATGTATTCCTAATCATTGTCGGAATCCTCTTAGTAATCCTTGGCCTCATCGCCGACATGCTCGACCGTAACAGAATCTTACAAGAAGAAATCCTCTACCGTCTTAAAAAAAAAGAATACAACAACAAAAAATAAAAAAAAGAAATGAACCTTAGCGCCAATGGAGGCGCATGAGTTCGATGTTTTAAGAACTCATCCCGCGCCGTGCCCTAATGTTCACTTAACAATAAAATGTGTGGAATTTGCGGATTTAATTGGACTGATAAAGATCTTCTTAGAAGCATGATTTCAATTATCCATCACCGCGGACCAGACCAAGGTGGCCTTTACACAGATGAACAAATTTCTCTTGGCCATCGCCGACTCAGTATCATTGACCTGTCTAAAGCTGGCAATCAACCCATGTCTAATGAAGATGGATCAGTCGTCCTCATCTTCAACGGAGAGATCTATAATTTCAAAGAATTAAGAAGAGAACTCGAACAACTTCACCACCGTTTCTCCTCAGACACAGATACTGAAGTTCTCATCCACGGTTATGAACAATGGGGAAAAGATGTAATCAAAAAATTAAATGGTATGTTTGCTTTCTGCCTTTATGATCTTAACAAAAAAAAACTCCTCCTCGCTAGAGATAGAATGGGGATCAAACCCCTTTACTACTACTTCAATCAAGACCAATTCATTTTTGCTTCTGAAATTAAACCGATCTTATTAGCAGAAATTCCCCGCCAACCAGACTTAGCTGCTGCTTATTCTTATCTTAATCTACGTTACATCCCCGGAGAAAAAACATTATTCAAAGGAATTAAAAAACTCCTCCCTGGACATTTATTAATTTATGATCTCAAAACCAGAGAACTTTCTTCAGACCAATATTGGGATGTTCCCTTGCCTAATCTCTCTAATCATTCTCTTGGAACAGCCGCCAACAATGTTAAAGAACTCCTTTTTGATTCTATAAAAAGACGCCTAGTTGCCGACGTTCCAGTAGGGGTTTATCTCTCCGGTGGAATTGACTCTGCCACAATTACTGCCCTTGCTTCTCAGATTAAAGGAGAACAAGAATCTATTAAAACATTTTCAGTTGGCTTCAACCACAGCGAAGAAGTAGATGAACTTGATCAAGCTAGGAAAATAGCCGCTCACTTTAACACAGACCATCATGAAATTACTGTTGATGAAGAAATCTCAGATATCCTTCCAAAATTAATCTGGCACCTTGATATGCCTCATGGAGATCCAGTAATAATTCCTCAATTTAAACTCTCTCAATTAGCTTCACAAAAAGTTAAAGTTGTTCTCTCAGGAGAAGGGGCTGATGAACTCTTTGCGGGTTATGTTCAATACAAAAACTTTATCCTTGCTCAAAAAACACGCCTCATCCCTTCAGCAATAACTTCTCCTTTGGCCCAAACCGTCCCTGTAAAAGTTTTTGATAAATTTTTCTCCTATCCTTCTTCAATGGGAGAAAAAGGAAAAGAAAAAGTTCTTGACTTTATCAACAACCTCAACAACAAAGAACAATCATATCAAGATCTCACATCCATAACCAGTCAAAAAGACCGCTCTTATCTTTTTACAGAAAATTTCAAAAAATTCTCTCCCAAACAAATCTCTAAATTCCAATCAGAAAGAAAACCTCTCCTTAATCAACTTCTCTATCACGATATTAAAAAATGGCTTCCTAATTATGTTCTCTTCATCAATGACCGAATGACTATGGCCAATTCTATTGAAGGAAGAGTTCCTTTCCTTGATCATCGTTTAGTGGAATACTCTACCACCCTTCCTGCCAAATACAAACTTGGCTCAACAACTAAGCTTGTCCTCCGTAAAGCCGCCAAAGATCTAATCCCCAATCCTCAAACAAAAAAACATGCTTTCTTTATGCCCCTTGATCATTGGTACAAAGAAGAATTAAAACCATTAGCAGAACAATTCTTCACTCCCAAAAATGTAAAAAAACGTGGTTACTTCAATCACCATTCCTTAAAAAAAATCTGGGATAATTATCCTAGCTCAAAACTTCTTTATGGAAAACAACTCTTCACTTTAATCAACTTCGAACTTTGGCACCGCCTATTCATTGACGAAGAAACCATCCCCAAAGACAACACCACTAAAATGTGGCAATTATTATAATCTTCTAAAAATGAAAAATATTCTTGATACTCGAATCATGACTGTGGACTTAGAACCAGACCTCCGCTCTAAGAACTGTAAAAGCATTGAACTAGTCCTTCCTAAACTCCTCGAATTCTTCGATCAACAAAACATCAAAGCAACCTTCTTCACAGTTACTTCATTATTAGAAAAATACGAATCTGAGATTAAAGAAATTGCAAAGAAACATGAAATCGCTTCTCACTCTCACACCCATTCTTGGCTTAATAAAAATAATGCTGAATATGAAATCAGTCAGTCAAAAAAAATCCTTGAAGAACACAACCTCAAATGTTTTGGGTTCAGAGCCCCAAAATTTATCACTACAAAAAACCACTTTTCATTATTAAGAAAATATAATTATCAATATGATTCCTCTTTCACTAACAAAACTTTTCAAATAAACACCATTAACAACATTTCTAGCTTCAGATTTCCCTCGCCATCCTCTGGTTTATCCTATCGAAAACTCCTTCACCCAATCTCTAAATTCTTTCCTCAATCAAAATTATTCTACTTACACCCTTGGGAATTCCTAAAAAAATCTGACCTTCCCAAAGCAACCTCGTTAACTCCTCTTCTCTTAAAAAGAAACTCCGGAAAAAAAGCTTGGAACCTTTTTCAAAATATAATTCTCCGCCACCCCCACAAATGGATTAGCTGTAAAGAATACTTAACCATAATCAATAACAAATAATCAGTAACCCAAAAAACATAATCAAAAGAAAACACCACCTCATTATTCTCTAAATCCCTAGCCCTTTTCTCAACCATGGACCAATTAATTTAGTAACAAACAAAGGCATCTTTTTCCAAATTTTCACCAACAAAATATGCTTTCCTGGATCAACGATTGGGATCTTTTTTGCCTTCCACAATAAAAAATACGACGGCAATTCTATCAACACAGAACCCCATTTTCGCTTGTATTCAAACTGCCCACTTCCCTCTCTAACTCTACCAAAATCAAACCACTTAAACCCATTACTACAGGCCCATTTAATAAAACTCCAATGCATCGCGTCATTAGGCCTAAACTCTGAAAACTTTGAATCAGAAACCGCAATAAGGATATGCACTCGGTCTTGATAACAAAACCCAACCAAGGCAGAAATTAGTTTTCCTCGATAATAAGATCCAAAAATCTTTCCCAAACCATTAAAGATAATATTTCTATAGAAACTCTCAAAATACTTCAAAGAATAAGGAGGACTTCCAAACTGTTTCATATTCTTACAATACAATTTATAAAAATCCTTCAATTCTGAAACTGGTACTTCCTTAACTTCCAAATTCTTCAATGCCTTCTTCACTGCCTTACGTTTTGATTTTTGAATTCTTCCCCAAACTAATTCCTCCCCCTCACCCAAATTCAAAACAAATCTTTGATACAAATTCTTTTTTATTAATTTAGAACTCAGTGTAGAATCAAATCCCTCCATCCCTCCACGAATCTCCAAGTAACCATGAGTCTCCTTAAATTCCCCAGAAAGAAAATCCAAAATCTCTCCAACTCCCAAAGCATCTCCAGCAAACCCACCATATTCTAAATAAGCCGAAGATATAACCTTATCTCCTAACAATTTATTTCTTACTTCAACAACTGGCAAAATAGTTTTAACTTCGTCACCCTCAATTGCAGTCAACAATTGATATTTGCAACCAAAAGATTCTTCAATAAATTTCTTATATTCAAAAGTATGGAAAATTAAATGAGAATTTAAATTAAGAAAATCACCAATATCTTCTCTACTCTCAATTTCCTTTAACATTTAAGCCCCCATTCCAATCAAAACTACTCCCACTAAAATCAAGATTATCCCGAACCATTTTATCTCATTCATCTTCTCTTTTAAAAACCAAATAGATAAAAAAGAGACCCAAACATAACTTAATCCCGCTAAGGGATACAATGCAGAAAGGTCTCCAAACCTAAGAGTATAAACAAAAATTAAAGCAGATAATCCATATAATAAAAATCCAAAATAAAGAGCTGGCTTCTTAAAGAGGAAGAACATTCCATTATTAACATGTGAAGAAGAATACTTAAAAAATAATGCTCCAAAAGCCCCAACCAAGGTGGAAATTCCTGCTAAGATCATTCCCAAAAATAAATCCTTCATTCTTTCTCCCCCTTTACCACCAACACAACTCCAAAAATTATAAAAGTTACTGCCCCAATTTTAAAATTATTTATAACTTCGCCTAATACAAAAAATGAAGTTATCATTACCCAAACAAAAGTTAAAGCAACTAATGGATAAATGGTCGATAAATTGCCAAACTTCAAAGCAACAATTAACAGCACCGCTCCTAAACCATAAAACAAAAATCCTAACAAGAGATTATAATTTGTTAACAAACCCAAGATATTAAATTTGAAATTGACTGACCCATATTTGAAGAAAAGTTGCCCCACAGTTGTAAAAAAAGTACACAAAACCATAATCAAAATTCCTTTTCTCAAATTTTTATTCATTCCTAACAACCTTTTTTATCTTATCAACCATAAATTTTATCTCTTTAAAATCTCGACACATAGCAAACGTTAATACTTTTTTTTCCATATCCAAGGCCTTCTCTCCTTCTCCAGATAAACATTTAAATGTTTTCATTCTTCCCAATTCTACTCCTTCTTTCAACATTTTTTTTTGTAAATCATCCCCTCCAAAAATAACAAAATACAACCAAGCTGAATCACTCCCAGTCGCTGGCCGAATAAAATCAACCACTCCTTCCAACTCTTGTAAACAATATTCTCCATTCTTTCTCCTTAATCTCCAGATCTCATCATATCTAACAACCTGACTCAAAATAACCTTCTTCCCAAAACCAGGCATCTTATAATCCAATACTTCTTGTTCCTTCTTCAACTCAGAACTCAAAAACTTGCGAGAAAAAGAATAAATATGTTTATTAAAAAACAAACCAGAAACTTTCACTTCCATTATCACCTTAAACAACTTCAACCAAGGAAACTTCTTTAATCCAACAAACTCCATCTTTTCATCACTAGCAACTAACCCCCCACAAAAACCAATATTTTTGCTAATTCCAAAAGAATAAAAAGCATAATCTCCAAAACTTCCAACCCATTTATTTTTGTAATTAGCACCTAAGGCTTGAGCACAATCTTCAATTAAGATTACTTTGTTCTTATTGCACAAAGCCACAATCTTATCAATCTTTGGCAAAAATCCAAAATTATAACAAACCAATAAGGAATCTATTTTGTCAATAATTTTCTCAATCTCCTCAACTTCAGCAACAACCCTAGAATCATAAAATACTGGTTCACAACCTGCTCTTTTGACAGAATCCAAAACAACCTGACAAGTATAGGTGGGCACACCTACTTTTTTAACCCCTTTTCTTCTTAAATGTAATAAAATCTGCCTCAATCCCTCTCTCCCAGAACCCACCCAATAACGGTTCTTCTTAGGAACCCATTTTCTCAAATTTCCCTTACTTACACCCCACAAATCTCTAATTTTAGGAGTAATCCTCTGTTGACTAAGTAACATGGGTTCTTGTTCCATAAAAGTATTTAAATAACTTATTAAAAACAAAAACTAATGAATATTTGTTACATTAACCCCACTAATAATATCCGTAGGCCTATCGCAGAACTAGCCAATATTCTAGCAGAAGAGGGACATAACATCACAATCATGTTTCCCCACAGCAAACAATGTCCCACCAAAAACTGGGTTGCTAACGAAACAATAAAAAACGGAAAAATAAAACTCGTCCCCATCAAATCATTCTATTTCGCTCCCTTAAGATACAACTTTCCCCATATAACAGATTTAATCAAAAAGACCAAACAAATCTACAAAGAAAATGACAAAGTTCACATCTGGGAATATTTTTATCCCCTCTCAATAATCCCTCTTCTCTATGCCTCCTCAAACAAAAGAAGAAAACAAAAAACCATCCTCACCACAGATGGATTTGTAGGATATTCGTACAAACCAAAAAAACCCTGGTGGTTGGTTCCAGCTTTTAAACTCTACACTCAACTTTTCGCCAGATTCTTATTCAAAATTCCAAAACAAATAACTACTTATGGAAAATCTATGATCTTCTATGCCAAAAAGGCCGGAGTTCCCCTAAGTAAACTAAATGTCCTCTCCACCGGAATCCATCTGAAACGCTTTCAAAACATCAACCCAAAAAAAATCCAAGAACTAAAAAAAGAATTTAACATCAATGATGAAAAGGTAATTCTCTTTGTGGGTATGCTCACTGAAAGAAAAGGTGTTGATAAGGTAATCAGAATTAGTCAACAACTTCTCAGAGAAAACCACGAAATAAAAACCCTCCTTGTTGGTGACGCTCACGGCCCAAACCCTTACAAAAAACTCATCAAACCAGAATACAAAAACAATATCATTTTCACAGGAGGAAGAAAGGAAATCCCAGAATTCATGAAACTAGCCACCCTCCTCCTATTGCCGTCTGAAGGAGAAGGCCTTCCGGGAGTAGTGATGGAAGCAATGGCATCAGGCCTTCCAGTTGTAGCCACTAAAGAAGGATGTACTCCAGATTTGATAGGAGATGGGAAAGAAGGCTTTCTCGTTAGCAACAAAAATTATTTCAATAAAATTAAAGAACTAGTTGGCAATTCGGAGCTAGAAGAAAGATTTAAGAAGAAAACATCACAAAAAATAAGGGAATTTAGTTGGTCAAAAGTTACCAAAAATTATAAAGATCTTTACAATCTAAAATCAGCAAAATGAATTTAACAAAAATAAAATATCTAATTAGTAAGAACTTAACATTCTCTCAACTAAAGAATCGTAAACTCCTCAAAAAAGAAGCCATAAAATTAAGAGGGAAAATTTTAGATTTGGGTTGTGGAAATGGAGAATATTCTTTCTTAATGGCAAAACACAAGAATAATAAGATATTTGCCCTAGAATCAAATGAAAGGCTTTGTAAGGAGATAGTAAATAAAAACATAGAGAATATTGAAGTTATCCTGGCAGATGGCCATAACTTGCCATTTACTGACAACACTTTTGATGCCTGTTTTTGCAATACAGTCTTAGAACATGTTAAAGATCCAGAAAAAGTGATAAGGGAAATCAAAAGAGTTCTTAAAAAAGAAGGAACCTTAGTAATCTCCATTCCTTTTTTACAAGAGATCCATGCTGACCCTCATGATTTTCAAAGATATACTCCTTATGGTTTAAAACACTTGATGGAAGAAAATAATTTTATAATTAAAAGAATTCATTGCGATTTTGGCTCCCTTAATGTCCTTGAATACCTCACCTTGGGAAGCATTATCTGGAGATTTCGGATAGGATTTAAAAGAAATTTTCCGTTTGGTTACATTTACATTTTATTCTTAACCGTTTTATTTTTTATTTTAAAAATAAGTCATTTAGTATTTTTTCCATTACAAAAAAGAGATAAACATTTCCTAACCCTGGTGGCATTAATTGGAATCAAAAGCGAATAAAACTGAATTAATATTTGTTACCTTAGCTAACTTAGATCATACAAGAAGAGGAATTTACAATAACATTCTTACTAATTTTTCTAGTCATTACAACAAGATCCACGTGATTTGTTTAGGAAAGAGAGAGAAATTGCAGGAAAACAATGTTTTTTACCAATCGGGAAATTTATTAAATTGGATGTTTTTTTTCTATAATTTAAACCATAAAAAAATAAAACAGATCTTAATCACAGATTATGTGATCGGAGGTTTTATCTCTTTAATTTATTCAAAATTATTTAAAATTCCTTTGTATTATCGTTGTGGTGGCCTATGGAAATATGAAATTACCTCATTCAATAAATTGTTAAAATCGTCCATCGCCAAAATCTTAAAACCTATAATAATTAAGAACTGCCAAAAAGTTATTTACAACTCAAAGGCCATAGTCATTAGACAAATAAAACACTCCCATGCTGTTGTTTATAATGGAGTTGATACCTCCTTATTCAAACCATTAAAGTTAACACCAGCAAGTAAGAATTTAAATGTTCTTTATATCGGAAGGATAAATAAAGAAAAAGGTCTTGACTATCTCTTCAAGGCAGTGGGTGACCTAAAAAATAAAGTGCACTTGGGAATTGCTGGCGAGGGTCCCTTTTTAGATTACTACAAAAAAAAGATTCCTTTTGCTAAATTTTATGGAAAAGTCAACCATACAAAGTTACCTTCCCTAATCAATACTTATGGTGTTATTATTTTACCCTCTTTGATCAACAGCTCTGAATCATTTCCTAACGCCTTACTCGAAGCGATGGCTTGTGGAAAACCAGTAATTGCCACACATGTTTATGGTACGCCAGAAATGGTAACTCACAAGTTAAATGGTTTCTTGGTCCCCCCTAAAAATTCCAAAGCCATCAAAAAGGCCATTAATAAATTTTTAGAAGAACCAAAGTTAATTGAAACTATGGGAATCACAGCAAGAAAAATCGTTAAAGAACGGTTTGAGAAAGAAAAACAGATGCACAAACTTTATAACGCTATTTTAAACAAAAAAACACAATAATATGGAAAATTCTACTAACAATAAGGGAAATAATTTATCAAAGATATTTAGTTTTGTAATTTATATTTTAAACTACATCTACCAAGAAATGTCTGCCATTCCAAAAGATTTTCTTACGGAGATACATTTGCGATTCTTTAGACATAATAAGAATCCAAACAAAAAGATATTGGGAGTTTGGGATTTTAATCAAAGACTAGCTAGGCTAGGGGATTTTATAATTTTTCTTGAGAATTTGAGTGTATTGAGACATGAATTTAATCTCAACCCAAAAAATAAAAGAAATATCGATGTCTGTTTTGTTGAAGATAAAAGCCATTACAATGCAAATCAATTAAGATTCTCAAAAAGCTATCAGTTCAAAAAAACGATTAGGTCCTCATTGGTAGTTAACCCCCACATTGACTCTGTTCTCCGTTTTCGTTCTAATAAAGAATTTGAACGATTTTATCAACAAAACAGAAGAAGATATATACGTTGGCCACCAACAGTTTCCGCTTCTCAAGCATATGATTGTCGACGCATAGAACAATTTTACAGAAAAAATAAATTTATCCCCATATTCAAATTGCCTATTGAAATAACAGGTAAAATTTATGATTTTTATGAAGCTCATGTTTATCCTTCCTTACCCATCATTGTGAACATTAGAACCAACCCAAACCGTTTTACTTACCGGAATTCTAACCTTTCTGAATTCAAAAAGTTCTTAAAACGCTATGAGAAAAATAAAGCATATAAATTTATCATCATTTGTAACAAAGCAGAGATCCCAGAAGATTTTAGAGATTTAACCAATGTTATTTTTTCCAAAGATCACTTTGATAGCGTAGAATACGATTTAGCCTTTGTTAAAACTGGATACCTATCCATTCTCCCCGGTTCGGGGATGGTTGCTGCTGCTTGGCACAGCGATATACCATTTATCGAACTTGGACCCTTTGGTTATTGGGCAAAACAAACTTGTCCCCCAAGAGGAAAAACCTTCGTATATTTGAAAGAATACCAACGAATATACCACAACAATAAAATTACCTCCAAGTTACTCACTTCCACGTTTGAAGATTTAGTTAATTACCTAAAAAAGAATAACCTCAATAATAATTTGAGTAATAAGATTAAAGATACTAAAAAGTATGAAGCCCAATTTTAAAAGAATTTTGTTTCAACAGATTTATAAAGAAAAATAATTCATAAAAAATACTTTATAAAAGATAAAAAAAGATGGAAGAAGAACAAACCACACCAAAAATCACTATCAGTTTCTCAGATTTGAGACACACAGAAGATACCTGTAAGTTGATACCTTTTGGCATCGCTTTAGTGGCTTCAAACGCACTCAGGATATTTAAAGATAAAATTGATGTTGATCTCTTTAAAAACCCAAACGAGTTTATAAAACATTTAGAAACTAATATTCCAAAGATTGTATGTTTCTCCAATTACATTTGGAATTCGAACCTCTCGTATGAATTTGCAAAACGAATAAAAGAAAAATCCCCGAATACAATTGTAATCTTTGGTGGCCCAAATTACCCCCTAGACGCTGAAGAACAAGAATCATTTTTAATTTCTCACCCCTATGTTGACTTTTACCTACAAAAAGAAGGAGAACAAGCTTTTGTAGAGCTGCTTAAAAAATTATTTGAATACAATTTTGATACTACTCAAATAAAACAGCATCAAGTAAACATTCCCAATACTCACTACCTCAATAATGGAAAAATTGTCTTAGGAGAATTATTACCCAGAATAACCGATCTAAATGAAATTCCTTCCCCCTACCTAACCGGGCTATGTGATAAGTTTTTAAGTCAAAATTTAATTCCCTTAATTCAAACCACCCGGGGATGTCCTTTCACCTGTACTTATTGTCAAGAAGGAAACAGTTACTTTAGCAAAATACCTCGTTTCTCATCTGAACGTATTAAACAAGAAATTGAATATATTGCCCAACGCACTACTACTCCCACACTAGAACTAGCTGATTCGAATTTTGGTATGTATGAAGAAGATATCAAAATATGTAAAGATATTGCAGAAATTCAAAAAAAATACAATTGGCCAAAATTCTTTTTGGGTATTGATGGGAAAAATTGTAAAAGTAGAATTCTCGAAGCAGCTTCCATTGTAAAAGGTTCCCTCTTAATGGCCCCAGTTCAATCAACTAGTAAAGAAGTTCTCAAAAATATAAAACGACAAGGGATTTCCATAGATCAAATGGTGGAAATTGTTAAAGAAAGTGAAAAAATAGGTTCAAGTAGCTTTTCTGAAGTGATTTTATGCCTCCCTGGAGATACTAAAAATACTCATTTTAATTCTATTCTTGATTTAATTAATTCTGAGATAGATATTGTGAGATCTCATCAATTAATTATGCTTCCTGGATCAGAAGCAGCAACAAGAAAAAATCGTGAAGAGTATGGCTTAATAACTCGCTTTCGTGTAACTCCCGGAACTTCCGAATCCTATAACCTATTTGAAGAAACTTTTGCCGCCCCCGAAATTGATGAGATCTGTGTGGCAAGTAATTCCATGTCATTTAATGATTATTTAGAATGTCGGTTATTCAATTTAACCGTCGAAATATTTTATAATTACAACATTTTCCAAGGTCTTCTAAAATTCCTTAAAATATACAAGATAAATTTGGCTTCATTTATCCTAGCCGTACACGAACAAATTAAAAAATCAGAACATTTATCCAAATTATATGACAATTTTTTAACAGAAACTAAGGAAGTTTGGGAAACCAGAGAGAAATTAAGTGGGTTCTTAAAACAACCTGGAGTAATTGAACGTTATCAATCTAAAGAATTAGGAAATAATGAACAATTACTTTATCGCGCCCTAGCCACATTAAACCACATGGATTCTATACACGAAATAACAGCTAATGTTGCCAAAGACTTATTGATTAAAGAGGGTTATTCTAATGAACAAATTCTCAATTATCTAAAAGAACTCACAGAATTTAGTTTATCGCGGAAAAAAGATCTTCTTGCTATAGAAAACACTTCAGAAAAAACATTTCACTATGATTTTATTAACCTCTTAGCCAACAATTTTAATGATAACCCCTTAACTTATTACAAACCAGAAGGCATTGCCGTCTCTTTTTCCTACTCAAACGAACAAAAAGAATTTATTTCCAAACATCTCGAAATCTATGGCCAATCAAAGAATGGACTCTCATTTATCTTAAGTGCGATTTTTCGCAGTACTAATCCATACCGACGAGCACAGCTTTTAAACCCGCCAGAAAAAGAAGAAGTGAATAAGAATTCAAAAAACATTGATAAAATAGAAGAAACTGAGAATTATCTTAAGACTATGGCTTCCAAATTTGAAGTTTCTCAGATCCAAGAACTTTTGGATCGGCTCAATCCCCTTTCCGTGTTAGTTATTGGTGATACCATTCTAGATCATTATGTTTTTGTTAAACCAAAAGGTAGGGCCATCAAAGATCCTATTCTTTCAGTGGAGTATAAAAACAGAGAAATATATGCGGGAGGGATTCTTGCAATTGCCAACCATCTTAGCGATTTTGTCAGTAAGATCAAATTAGTTACTCTGGTTGGAGATCATGATTCTTATCAAGACACAATTATCCAATCTCTTCGAAAAAACATTGAATTAAAATCATTTATTAAAGTAAACTCGCCCACTACCATGAAGAAAAGAATGATTGATAATTATCGTAATAACAAACTCTTTAAAATTGAATATATCAATGACCGACCCATTAACTTGCAATTAACGCAAGAGGTCTTAGATTTCTTAGAGGAAGAAGTTCCAAAGCATGATTTAGTGATTGTAGGAGATTTTGGTCACGGCTTTATTAATGATGTCATCAGAAGAAAGTTGGAAGAAAAATCTAAATTTCTAGCAGTTAATGCTCAATCCAATAGTGCCAATATGGGTTTCAATTATATAAACTTATATCGCCAACAAGATTTTATCTCTATGGATGAACAAGAGATTAGACTTCCACTTTCTATGAGATTTGAAGAAATTGATGCTGTTCTTAAAGCTGCTCATCAAAAATTTCAATACCCTAATTTCATGGTCACTCAAGGAAAGAAAGGTTGTCTTTTTGTCAATCAAGGCAACACTTATTCTTCTCCGGGCATCATCACCTCTGTCAAGGACACCGTTGGTGCAGGGGACGCTCTTTTTGCAATCTCCTCTCTAGTAGTTTACCTCCAGGCTCATCCCGAATTAGTTCCATTTATCGGGAATTGTGCAGGAGGCATTGCTGCTAATATTATGGGTAACAAAGAACCCGTCACCAAAGAAAAAATATTAAGTTTTATAAACGAGGTATATCAAAATGAAATGGGAAGAATACAAAAATCAGATTAAAAGAGCTCTAGACATTTTTGAATTCAGTGAAGATATTCTAGGTGTTTTGAAGAACTCTGCTAGCAATAATCAAAAGATATTCATTGGTGGGAATGGTGGGAGTGCCGCCCTTGCCAACCACTATGTGTGTGATTTTTCTAAAAGAGCTAATAAAGATTGGTCACAAAATTTTAACCGTTACAAAGCAGTTTGTCTTTCCAGTAACATCAGTTATCTAACTGCCATTTCCAATGACGAACATTACTCCGACATATTTAAACATCAATTAATTAATTTAGCCTCTCCCCGAGATATTTTAATTCTTATCTCTTCCTCTGGTAACAGTCCAAATGTAGTCAAAGCTGCAGAATATGGAAAAGAAAAGGGCCTAATTGTTATTGGGGTTACTGGTTTTGCTGGAGGTAAGCTCAAGGAAGTCGCCCATCACTCTGCCCATCTTAACATGAACTCCTATGAAGTCAGCGAAGACCTCCATGGCATCTTCGGACACTTTTTAGCAACTTATCTGAGAGAAGAAGATTAAATTTATTTCAATCCACGAGGTTGAGTTTTGAAACCTCATCTATGCGCCGTGCCCCAGTATACCAATGTTTTCTATTCTGGACGAGCCACTTTTTTCGTAAATATTATAAAGTCTTCCTTAAAAAAAATAGTATGGCTAACTTAATCGTATTTATGGGGGCCCCAGGGGTTGGGAAAACACACTTAATTAAAGGACTCCAAAACAAAAATGGAATTTATTTCTTTGATCGAGATTTGATGTATGATGCCATTTTTAGTGATGATCGAGAATCTGATGCCTATAAAACAATTAATGGTCCAATCACCAAATCAATCTGGGACCTAGCCATTGCAAACGCCCGAAACGGCGCTTCCAGTATCCTCGAATCTCCTATGACTCCAGCCATCCGCGGAGAACCTGCTTCTTTTATTGATGATGTCCTAAAGGCTGCACAAGAAAGTGATTTTAGGATGTCTTTAATTTATTGTGTCGCTCCAGAAGAAGTTGTCTTAGCTAGATTACAAGAAAGAGGCCTCCCAGAGATCTCCCAAAATACGATAACTGGCAAGGTTTTGTTCAAACATTTATTGATGTTCCCGGACCAACATATGAGCATATTAGGATAGACACTACCCAACCAGTTGAACAAAATTTAGATCAAATAACTTCTTATCTTTCTCTAAGATAAATAATTAAGAAATCTCTTTCACTAACTCTTCATAACTCTTGCCAACCACGTCAATATACTTTGCTTTCAAATTCTCTGCCAAACCCATATCATCATCGCTGTTACCTACTACTACTACTTTATTAAACTCCGACAATTGCCGTCCTAACTCTTTCAAGGCATCATCCACCATCAAGGTATTCGGTTTCCTCTTTGTTTTTTCCTTCACAAAATTATAATCAAAATTAATCTCGTCTTTCTTTATCTCAACATAATCAAGATCCGCGTCGGGACAATATTGCCAACTAACTATTTTTACTCCTCTCTGCTTCATTTCTGCATCCACGCATTGGTTAATCTCCTCCACTCGCGAACAATCGAACAACTTCCGTGCCACTCCCGTCTGATTAGAAACTACAATCTTAGTCGTCTTAAACTTTGTTTGCAGATAAGACAGAAAACTAATCACTGAATCATTGTACTCCAATTCCAAACGCCAATCTCCATTTCTACCTAGAAAATCATCGTTCTTAATAATTGTCCCATCTCTATCCACCACTATCAGCAGTTCATGGCTGTTCACTTCATTTTTAACATAATCAATAATCTTAGTCGTTGACATTGGTGGTTCCGTTGTATATTTCATTTCCCCTCCCTCTTCATTAATGGCTTCTCTTTCGGCTGTTATACCTGGTGTTGTTTTATGTACAAAATCTGGGCCTTTGATATAATAAGAAGGTTTCAACAATTCAATTGCCTCTACGCCTCTCTGAAAATCAGCAACAACAACAAAATCCACAAATTCTATTGCTGCCACCATATAAGACCTTAGCTTATCGCTATAAACTGGGCGGCCACTCCCCTTTCGACGATTCACAAACTTATCTGAAGTAATAGACACAAACAATACTTCACAAAGTTTTTTCGCCGATTCAAAATGCTTTACATGGCCCGGATGAGTTAGATCAAAACCACCATTACATAAACCTACTATCTTCCCTGTCGATTTCAATTCCCGAATTTTTCTAACAGAATCTTCAAAACTCAAGATTTTTTCCGAGGAGTACTGTTCAATAGAATCTACTGGAATCATTTAAAGCTATATTTCCCAACCCCTTAATAAATCTTATTTATTTATCGTTCATTATTTGTTTCTTTATTACATATAATTTATAAATAAAAACATTCGCTTCTCCTAATAATGAGGTTCAAAAAAGTTTTCATTACCGGTGGAGCAGGATACGTAGGAAGCCTATTAGTTCCAGAACTCCTGAATAAAGGTTATCAAGTGACTGTTTATGACCTCTATCTCTATGGGGCTGATGTCCTAAAACCCCATCCTCTTCTCCAACAAATTAAAGGAGATATCAGAGACAGAGAAAACTTGCTTCTTTCTTCTCAAAACCATGATGCGTTTATTAACTTGGCTTGTATCTCCAATGATCCAAGTTTTGACTTGGACCCCAATTTGGGAAAATCAATTAATTTTGATGCCTTTCAAAATGTTATCGACGCTTGCACTCAAAACAAAATCAGTCGACTAATTGTCGCTAGTTCCACTAGCCAATATGGAATCAAACCTCTTGATGTCGACGTAACAGAAGAATCTGAGCACGTACCCACCACGGATTATGCTAAATACAAGTATGAATGTGAACAATTACTAAAAAATTCCAAAGTAGGAGACCTAGAATATGTCTTTGTCCGCCCTTCAACATTATGTGGGTATGCTCCCAGGTTAAGGCTTGATTTATCTGTAAATATATTAACTATTAATGCCTTGATTAACCATAAAATTAAGATTTTCGGTGGAGAACAAATGAGGCCGGCCTTACACATAAAAGACATGGTACGGTTTTACGAATTGATGTTGGAAGCCCCAAAAGAAAAAATTCATCAACAAGCTTTTAATGTTTCCTACGAGAATAAAACTATTGGAGAAATTGCTAAGATGGTCAAAGAAGTCATCGGAGATCCATCTATTGAATTTGAAATCACACCAACGGAAGACAAGAGGTCTTATCATGTCAACGCCGATAAAATGAGAAGAGTTCTTGGGTTTGAATGCCAGTATAGTTTACAAGATGCCGTAAGAAGCCTTGTGGAAGCATACCAAAAAGGTTTGATTATTGATGGGTTAAATAACCCTTTTTATTACAACATAAAAAGAATGAATGGAATAAATTTAAAATAATTTTTAAACACTTTTTTTTGCATTATAATCATCAACAAAGTCGAACAATTTATTGATGTGTTCTTGTATTTCCTCAGTTATTCCTATGGCTGCATCGCCATTTAATTGAAACAAATCTTTAAAGGGTATTTTACTATCCAAATAATAATCCTTGTAAATTTGTGTTCCGGGGTAAGGAGTAAATTGATTTAATGAAACAAAATCTGGCCGAATTTCTTTAATTAATCCTTCAGTAAGTTTTAAATCTTCTAGGGTTTCAAATGGAAAACCAGCTATAAAAAATGCTGACCAGGGAATATTCAAATCCGTCATCCATTTTGTCCGTTTTATTATCTCTTCGATTTTAAGATTCTTTTTGATAGCATCAAGTATTCTCTGAGATCCACTTTCTACACCAACATAAAGTTTCTGGCCCCCACATTCTTTAAACAATTGAAGTTTCTCTGGAGATAACGCCATCAATCGTGCCCCAGCTACAAATTTCATTCCTGTTTCTTTCATTGCAGAAGTAATGGTTCTAAGATGTTTTGGGTTTGAGAAAAGACAATCGTCCATAACATATATTGTATCACTACCTAACTCCTTCTTTATTTCATTTATCTCTTCAATAATACTTTCTTTGCTTCGATAATAAAAACCCCGTTCAAAGGAGTGACAACAAAAGGTGCACATATTTGGACATCCCGAACTCGTTAACATACTTGAAAATTCTTTTTTTGAATATTCGTTATGATTTAGCATCAATTTTTTATTTGGTCTAAGGCTAACTAAACCAGGAACATTTGTGATAATTTCATCATAATTTTCACCAAAATTATAATCCGGATACATATCCCTCATCCCATTAGCATGTGGGCCACCTAAGATTATTTTAACTTTATCACCTAGAAGATCTTTAGCCATCTTAGCAATTAAATCCGCAGAATCAATTTTCGCGGTTATTGCTGTAAGGCCAATTACGTCTGGATTAAACTCTAAAATTTTATCACGAATTTCTGTCCAAACTGGATTATCCTTATCCATCAAAATTTTCTCGTACCAATGATAATTATTTCTTGATTCTACTCGCGTATATTCCTTACAAGAACTAGTTGGTTTATCTGCATCATATATCTTAACAATATTTCCTTGTTTCTCTAAAAATGTGCCAACCAAAGTCAAAGTTAATGGATAATGGTATCTTTTATATCCAAATAATTTGTAAAAAGGAGGTTCAATAAGTAAAACTCGTTTACCTTTCAGTGATTCTAACACCTGCAATCCCTCATTTGGAACTTTTAAATCCATTTTTTTAAGATTAAGCTTATTGTATCTCGCTTATATACTTTTCTTTTAATGTCATTATTTAAATTATTTGTGTACCTCTAAGATGTAAATAAACAACATAATAAACAACACAATTCCCAATACGAGAAGCAAAACTTACTTTTTCGACCTATTTTGAAAATGGTTAACTTCACTAAACTACTCTATAACAACCCTCCATAATCTTTATATACAGTAAAGGTGGTGAAACGTTGGGTCGACCATAGCCCAAGCATATTAGAAGCAAGAAAAAATAATTGAAATAAATTAACAATGTCTTGCACAACTTAAATGAGGGTATAAATGAAATGCAATATTTGTCCTGAAGGGGAGGTAGACAAATTATTAGAGATGGGGTCACAACCAGTGGGTCACAAATTTCTTCCAACCTTGGAAACAACAGAAATTAAGTGTCCTTTATCTTTGGGAATCTGCCCACAATGTGGAACGGTACAATTAACGGATCGCTTTCTCGAAAAAGACCTTGAACCAATTTACTCATGGGTTAAATATAATGAACCAGAAGGTCATCTTAATGAATTGACCCAAGTAATTAAAAGTCTTCCTGGCCTTAAACTAAACTCCGCTATCGCTGGCCTCAGTTTTAAAGACGATTCTCTGTTAGATCGTTTAAGAAAGGAAGGGTTCACTGAAGTTCAAACAATTAACTATCCAAAAGCAAACCTAGGAGTCGAAACTATTCAAAAAATTCTTCATCCTGCTACTGCCCAAGATATCACCTCCAAGCAAGGTAAATTTGATTTAATCCTTGCTCGACACATTTTAGAACATGTTTACAACTGGCAACAATTTATGGAGACAATTCGCCTTTTGCTCAACCCAGGTGGTTATGTAGTTTTCGAGGTCCCAGATTCATCTCCCATCTTTATTAACTATGACTACGCTTCTATTTGGGAAGAACATGTCACTTATTTTACTGAAACCACATTTAAAAATTCTCTTTCCTTTTTCCAGTTTTCGATCCACCAATCGTTAACTTATTCTTCCCTGATAGAAAATGTCTTAGTTGCCATCACCCAACATGACTCTTCCTCTGACCACCAGATTAAACCACATTATCCCTCTTCTGACCAACTATCCTCGGAAGATAAGCAGGTTCGCAATTTTACTTCCCAATTTCTTAATCATAAACAGAAAATTAAATCTTATTTTTCAAAAAATAGCAAAAGAATTGCTTTGTTCGGGGCTGGACATATCGCTTGTTCCTTCATCAACCTATTTGATCTAAAGGAAGATTTATTATGTGTGATTGACGATGATCCCCATAAACAAAATCTCTATATGCCAGGATCAAAACTTCCCATCAAAAACAGCACCACCATAACAAAAGATAATTTAGATAAGGTAATTTTTGCTCTCAATCCTGAACTTGAAAACAAAATCATGCTTAAATTTCAAGACTTCATCGATGAAGGTGGCTCTTTTCATTCTATAACCCCTATAAGCAAAATATCTATCTTGCCACTGCCCTCAACTCAGCTATCTACTTATTCATCAACTCTTCTAGAAACGTCTGAAGGAGTTTATCAATCCACTGATGAGATTTTCAAGCTAGATGCCACAGATATGGATTTTCTTAAACAAAATGTTGATAAGACACAAAAAAAGCGAACCAGAGTATGTGCTCACCAAAAATCAGATGATCAAATTCATGAAATGTTTATTACTTTAAATCACCAAACTTATATCCGGCCCCACAAACATCTTAGTAAATCAGAATCTTTCCACATTGTTGAAGGATCAGCAGAAGTTGTAGTATTCAATGATGATGGTGCAATAAAAGATGTAATTGAAATGGGGGACTTTTCTTCTGGGAAAAAATTCTTTTATCGAATCGATCAATCCTTTTACCACACCGTCCTTATCAAATCAGACAACCTCACCTTACATGAAGTCACTACTGGGCCGTTCGATAAAACCAAAACTATTTTTGCTCCTTGGTCTCCCCCAGAAGAAGAAAATACTCTAGATTTTCAGAAAGATTTATATTCCAAAGTCAAAAGCTTTAAAGATAACCTCACTCCTAAATTAACGATGGCAAAACACACTTTAATTATTGGCGGAACGAAAGGTACCGGATTAGTTTTAGCAAAATCATTGGCGGAAAATGGCCATGTTGTTTCTATAGCCGGAAGAACTAACCCTTGTTTAGAAGACAACAACATCCATTTTTGGGAATTGGATCTAGAAAATTTAGAAAAGATCCAATCCACAATCAAAGAGATTACTTCACTATCGGGTTTGATTGATAATTTAATCTTCCTACAAAGATACCGGGGAGATTCAGATAAATGGCAAGGGGAGTTTAATGTAAGCCTAACTGCCACTAAAGAAATTATCGAGAAAACTGAATGGAGCGATAGTGAATCTAAGTCCATTGTTATTGTTGGGTCTGTTGCCAGTAAGTTTATCTTAGAGGAACAACCCTTAAGTTATCACATTTCAAAAGCTGCCTTGGACCAATTAGTGAAATATTATTGTGTTAAATTAGGACCAATCGGAGTTAGGGTTAATTGTGTGATTCCCTGTACCTTTATTAAACCAGAATCAAAGGATTATTACCTGAATAATGCGGAAGTTCAAGAGATATACAAAAATATTGTCCCCTTAGGACGTATGCTAATGTCGGAAGATATTACTTCTCTTATTTCTTTCCTTTGTAGTCCAAAATCATCAATTCTAACTGGACAACAAATAATACTTGATGGTGGGATTACATCAGTTGGCCATGAGGCCCTTGCCCGCAAATTATGGAACTTAAAAAAATGAGCAGAATATATAAACGAAAAAACTGTAGATTATGTGAAGGAACCAATGTCGACTCAGTACTAAAGATGGTTCCTACTCCCATTGGTGACGCTTACTTAACTGATGGAAAACATCAAGAAACTTACGCCGTTGAACTTTTTTTATGTAAGGATTGTGGCCATGCTCAACTATTAGACGTATTAAATCCAGAATCAATATATACGGACTACATCTATAAAACTTCGGATTCTTTAGGTCTCGTTGAACATTTTAATCAAGCAGTTGATTCCATTCTAAGTAAAGTTGATGTTAAAGAAGGTAGTCTAGTTGTAGATATTGGTAGCAACGATGGTTCTTTTCTAAATTTTTTCAAGATGGGGGGAATGAATGTGTTGGGAGTTGAACCCGCAAAAAGGATATCTCAATTAGCTATCCAAAAAGGAATTGAGACAAAAAACGCTTTTTTTTCTCTAGACACAGCCAAAGAACTAATTAACACTCATGGAAAAGCAAAGATTGTTACCTCTAACAATACTTTCGCTAACATTGATGACTTAAATTCTTTTGTCGAAGGAATAAAAGAAATTTTAGGCACTGATGGTGTGTTTATATTCGAAACAGGCTATGTTTTAGACCTATTGCAGAAAAATATTTTTGACAACATTTACCACGAACACCTTAGTTATTTCTCAGTAAAACCCCTTCAGACATTTTTTGAAAAGCAGGGTATGAAATTAGTCCACGTTGAAAGAATTAAAACAAAGGGGGGTTCTATACGTTGCTTTGTCCAATATCCTTCTGGCCCATTAAATAAGTCCGAATCAGTGGAAGAATTAATAGAAATAGAAACAAATTTAAAAATTCAGGAACCAGCCCCATTCAAAGAATTAGAATCTAGGATAAGAAAAATGGGTTATAATCTCCGGAATCTTTTGACTACATTAAAGAAACAAGGTAAAAAGATTGCCGGATACGGAGCATCAGTCGGAGTAACTACAGTATTATACAATTTTGGTTTGGATAAAAACCTTATTGACTTTCTTGTTGATGATAATTTAACCAGGCAAGGCCTTTTAAGTCCTGGGTTAGAGATACCAGTAAAATCTTCCCAAGAACTCCATAATCAACAGATCGATTACGTTGTTGTTCTTGCTTGGCAATATGCCAATCCAATTATCTCTAAGAATAATGATTATTTGACTAATAATGGAAAGTTTATCAACTTCTTGCCTTCTTTTGAAATAGTAAGTAGAGAAAAAATTGAAGGCATTGAAGAACTCCCCGAGGTTCAACCAATGAAAAAAGTAGTCGTGATTGGTAGTAATTCTTTCTCTGGAAGCCACTTCATAAAATTACTTTTAGAAAAAACAGAGTACTCAGTTATCGGAATAAGTAGGTCTCCCGAGAAAAAAGACATCTATCTACCATACAAAAATGTAAATTTAGATAGATTCAAATTCCATCAGTTGGATTTGAATGGAAACTTACCTGAAATTTTAGAATTATTTGACCAACATAAACCAGATTACATTGTAAACTTTGCTTCTCAGAGCATGGTTGGACAAAGTTGGGACCACCCCGAACATTGGTACCAAACTAATGTTATTTCAACAGTAAAGTTAACTAATTGGTTAAAGGACCAAAAGTGGCTCAAAAAATATGTCCATATTTCAACGCCTGAAGTTTACGGAAGCATGGATGGTTCGGTTAAAGAAGATCACCCTTTTAATCCCAGTACTCCGTACGCTGGATCTAGAGCTGCCGCAGACGAATTCATAAACATGCTAATCAAACAATTTGATTTTCCTGCCGTCTTCACTAGGGCTGCTAATGTCTATGGCCCAGGTCAACAATTGTTTAAAATAATCCCTCGCTCGATAATTTACATCAAGAAAGGTCAAAAGATCCCCTTACATGGCGGTGGAGAAGCCAGAAGATCGTTTATTCATATAACTGATGTTTGTGAAGCAACATTAAAAATTATGGAGAATGCTAATCCAGGGGAAGTTTTTCATCTTTCCACTAAAGATTTAATTTCGATTAAAGACCTAGTTAGGAAAATAGCTGGAAGAATGGAAAAAGATTTTGACGATGTGTCTGATGTGGTTGAAACAAGGAAAGGATTAGATAGTGCTTATATCTTAGATTCAGAAAAAGCCGAGAAAGAATTAAATTGGTTTGCCAGAATAGATATAAACGAAGGAATTAATGAAACAACCCGATGGGTTAATGAGAATTGGGATCTAATTTCCAACGAACCATTAGAATATATTCACCAGAAGTAGAAAAATAACTAACCTTTCCCCCAAAAAACCAAACAAATAAAAAATAAAATGACCTTTGACGAACAGATCAATATTAATAATACTAAAGAATTTGCGGCCGAGGTTCGTAAAAAAGTAATTGAACTTTCTCATAAAGCGAAAGCTTCCCATCTTGGTTCTGCTCTTTCATGTGTTGATCTTTTAGCAGTCCTCTACAACAACATATTGCGTATAGATCCCCAGAACCCAAATCAAACAGGACTTGACAAGTTTATCCTTAGCAAAGGCCATGCCGCTGCCGCCATTTATACCACTCTCGCTTATAAAAAATTTTTTCCACTCGAAAGATTAGATGAGTATGGCAAAGACGGAGGACATCTTTGTGAGCATCCCGCGCCATTTTGTGTTCCAGGAATTGAAGTTGCTACTGGCTCATTAGGCCATGGACTCCCCATTGGTTCTGGTATGGCTCTTGCTTCGAAAATTAAAAAGAAAACCAATAGGATTTATGTTTTGATGAGTGATGGTGAATGTAATGAAGGTTCAGTTTGGGAAGCTGCTTTGTTCGCTGCCTCAAAAAAATTAGGTAACCTAACTGCAATCATAGATTACAATAAATGGCAAGCCACAGGAAGAAGCGATGAAGTTTTGGGCCTTCCCTCTTTAAAAAAGAAATGGAAAGCTTTTGGCTGGGAAACAAAAGAAATTGATGGACATAATCTCAAAAAAATATTCAATGCGCTCAAAAAAGGACCAAACAAAACAGGAAAACCAAGAATGATTATAGCTAACACTATCAAAGGTAAAGGGGTTTCGTTTATGGAAGACGATAACAACTGGCACTACCGAATACCTACTGAAGAAGAAGTTAAAAAAGCACACCGGGAAATCGATTCAAAATGAGAAATGCATTTGCAGACGAGTTACTAAAAGTAAGTAGGGAAAATGAAAACATAATCATGTTATCTGCAGATATTGGAAACAGACTTTTTGACAATTTTAAACAAGAGTTTCCAGATAGATTTTATAATTGTGGGGTTGCCGAAGCTAATACTATTGGGGTAGCTGCAGGGTTATCTCTTTCTGGATTTCATCCCATAGCATATACCATCACTCCTTTCATAACTTTCAGATGTACAGAACAAATAAAAATAGATCTTTGTTACCATAATCTTCCATCAATTGTGGTGGGAGTTGGTGCGGGGTTATCTTATTCTTCTTTAGGATCTACGCATCACTCCTGTGAAGATGTGGGGGTCCTAAAAAACTTCCCAAACCTGACTATTATTTGTCCAGGTGACGCTAATGAAGTTCGAGCCTCACTTAGAGCAGCATTAAAACACAACGGCCCAGTCTATATCAGGTTAGGAAAAAAAGGAGAACCCATAGTTCATCAAACAATTCCTGATTTTTCTATTGGAAAGGGAATCGTTTTAAGAGAAGGGGAGGATGTTTGTATTTTGAGTACTGGAACTATTCTTCCAACCTCCGTTGAAGTTGCTAAAAAACTTGAAGAACAAAACATTACTTCAAAATTAGTCAGCTTACACACAATTAAGCCCTTAGATGGAGAATTATTGGCCCAAATAGTCAAGAAATTTAAATTAATTGTTACCCTTGAAGAGCATAGTTTAATTGGGGGGTTGGGGAGCAGCATTGCCGAATGGATGATGGATCATGATTCTACTTCTCAGATTAAACTTCTTCGGTTTGGAACTCCCGATGAATTCCCAAAAACTGTTATGAGCAAAGAGAAAGCGCATGATTGTTTTGGTCTAACTCCAGAAGCTATTACAAAAAGAATAAGATCTTGGCTCGAGGATAAACATGAAAACTAAAGCTGCCATTCTTATCAAAACAGGAGAACCACTTCATCTTGTTGAAATCGAAATTCCTGAGCTAAAGCCTGGACAAGTCCTTATTGATCTTGCTTATAGCGGAGTATGCCACACCCAGATTTTAGAAACTAGAGGGAGAAGAGGAGAGGATAAATACTTACCTCATTGTCTCGGTCATGAAGGAAGTGGAGTGGTACGTCAAATCGGGCCAAGAGTCACCAAAGTAAAACCTGGAGATAAGGTCATTCTTTCCTGGATGAAAGGTTCGGGTGCTGATGTCCCTAGCACAGTTTATGATTGGAATGGCCAAAAAGTGAATTCCGGGGCAATAACAACATTTAGCCGCCAATCCGTTATTAGTGAAAACAGATTAACTGTGATTAACAAAAACATTTCTATGAAAGAAGCAGCCTTGCTTGGTTGCGCAGTTGCAACGGGATTGGGAGCAGTATTTAATACCGCACAACCAAAACCTGGTCAAAGTCTTGCTATTTTTGGTACTGGGGGAATAGGAAGCTGTTCTATCCTAGGTGCCAATATTGCTGGATGTAATCCCATAATTGCAATTGATATAAATGAAGAGAAATTAGCTTTTGCTAAAAAAATGGGGGCTACCCATTGTATCAACTCCTTAACCTCAAATGTTATTGAAGAAATCAAGGCGATTGTTCCAGAAGGTCTTGATTTTGCCATTGAATCCAGTGGTATACCTCAAGTAATGTTGCAAGCTATCCATAGTGTAAAAAACCAAGGCGGTACTGCGGTAATTATTGGGAATGCTCGCCATGGAGAATTACTGAATTTAGATCCACACCAATTAAACTTAGGTAAGAAGATCCTTGGGACCTGGGGAGGAGATAACATCCCCGATAAAGATTTTCCAGCATACATGGGCCTAATTGAAGCAGGTAAGTTAAAATTAGATGAATTAACGTCCAAAAGCTATAAATTGGATCAAATAAATAATGTTCTCGATGATTTAGAAAATGGAAAAGTTCTTAGGCCTTTAATTGATATGGAACTTAATCTTGATTAAAATGATAATTGGAGTAGACTTTGATAATACCATCGTTTGTTATGACCAAATATATTATAAGGTTGCCTTAGAAAGTGGTCTAATCCCTTCAACGGTTCATCCATCTAAGAATGGAGTTAGAGATTATTTAAGAAAAATAGGAAAAGAAAACAGCTGGACTGAGTTACAAGGCCTTGTTTACGGACCTAAGATCCTTGAAGCAAAACCATTTCCAGGAGTTTTAGAGTTTTTCAGTAATTGTAAAAACAAAGGTATCACCTTAATAATCATTAGCCATAAAACTAAATACCCCTATCTTGGAGAAAAATACGATCTCCACCAATATGCCCAAAAATGGTTAGAAAAACAAGGATTTTATAATAAACACCAAATCAGTCCTTCGATTGGCCTTTCTCGAGAAGAAGTCTTTTTCAGAGTTACCAAAGAAGAAAAAATCAAGCTCATTGAAGAGAAACAGTGTAATTATTTCATTGATGATTTACCAGAGATTTTTTCTCAAGAAGATTTCCCAAAAAAAGTAAATTGTATTTTATTTGATCCAAATGACGCCCATACAAACAGTGGTTTTAAGCGAGTCAACTCTTGGGAAGAATTAATAAAAAAATTCGATGGGCCAAAACAAAAAGAATCTTCATATTCTTCCGAGTTTAAAGAAAACGTAATTAACTTATTTGATGAAAAACCTAATTCTAAAGAAATACAAATAACTAATCTAATCGGTGGGAGGAACAACAAAGTATTCGAAGTTAAAATTAAGAACAAGGGCACATTTTTAGTTAAGGCTTATTTTAATCACCCCCATGACCTCAGAAATCGGTTAAATAATGAATTCAGTTTCTTAGATTACGCTCTTAAAACAAACATTATTTGTGTTCCTAAACCCTTCGCAAAAGATGACCTTAATAAGATTGCTTTATATGAATATATCATTGGAGAAAAGATAACTTCAGAACAAATCAATGATGATTTAATAAATCAAGCCACCAATTTTTTCGTCGAATTAAACAAAAATAAAGGTGATAAAATCGCGGAAAGTTTACCCTTGGCCTCTGAAGCCTGCTTCAGTATAAAAGAACATCTGGATACAGTCTCTAAAAGAATAACGAAATTAAAAAATATGACAGCAATTAGTGATATTGAAATAGATGCATTAAAATTTGTCGACAAGGAATTAGATCCTCAATGGAAAAAGATTAACAGCGAAATCAATAAAGAAATAAGTGAATCTTCCCAAGATATTGACAAAAGAATAGAGAAAGAGTATTGGTGCATTAACCCTTCAGATTTCGGTTTTCATAATGCGTTAATTAACTCTGAAGGAAAAGTTTACTTCATTGATTTTGAATACGCTGGATGGGATGATCCTGCAAAAATGATTTGTGATTTCTTTTGTCAACCAGACCTTCCGGTCCCAAAAAAATATTTAGGAGAGTTCACAGAAATAATTGCAAAAAACTTAAACCAGAATAATCTTTCAGAACGAGTCCGATTATTGTTACCCTTATATCAAGTTAAGTGGTGTTGTATCCTACTCAACGAATTTTTAAATACTGGCAGATTAAGAAGAGAATTTGCCCAGGAACACATCGGAAATGAAGAGAAAAAGAAAAGACAATTAGAAAAGACAAAAAAATACCTAAATGACATAAAAACAACTGGGAGCTTAAACACAAAAATGGGAGAACAAATTAATATAATTAATTCACTGCACAAAAGCACTAACAGAGACTATTTAGCAAGAATGAACAACGACAAAGTAAACTGCATGAACATAGCTAAACTATATGAAGAAGATTATTGGGACGGAGATAGAAAATATGGATATGGTGGTTATAAGTACATGCCCGGAAGATGGGAACCCGTGGCTAAACAATTAATTGAAAGATATGGCCTTACTAATGATTCAAAAATATTAGATGTTGGTTGTGGAAAAGGATACCTTCTTTATGAAATTAAAAAAATCTTACCTGGTTGTCAAGTAGTGGGTTTTGATATTTCTCAACATGCCATTAAAAATTCTAAAGAAGAAATTAAACCAAATATCAAACAGATAAAAGCACAAGAAGAATATCCTTTTAAAGATGATTATTTTGATTTAGTAATTTCAATAACGACCTTGCATAACCTTTTAATATACGATTTAAAGAAATCTTTAAAAGAGATTGAGCGTGTTGGGAAAAGGAAGTATGTTGTTGTAGAAAGTTATAGAAACTCAGAGGAATTGTTTAATTTGGAGTGTTGGGCTCTCACCGCCGAAGCCTTTTTCACCCCAGATGAATGGATTTGGTTATTTGATGAATTTGGGTACCAAGGAGATTATGAATTTATATATTTTGAAAATTAAATAAAGATGAAAAAACTAAATGTTATTTGGATCCTGGGAGAAGGGATAAGAAATTATTTCGGCGATGACAAATATTCTCGATATAAATTATTTGATAAACTTGCTCCAGAAGGTGTTTTATTCAATAACCTTATCACTTCTGTTCCAAGTACAGTTATGTCCCATAGTTCGATGTTAACTAGCCAACCATCAACTTACCTTAGTAGAACCTTTGCCGATATCAATTTTGATGTTTCTAAATTTCCTTCGTTAAGCCATATTCTTAAAAAAAATGGCCACCAGATTTATGCCAAAGAATGTGCTGCCGAGTTATATAAATTTTTTAAAGAGTTATTTCTTCTTTTGGATCAAAAAGATTTACCTAAAACAATTAGAAATGATCGAAACCAAACCAGCGAAGATATTAACATAGTTTTAAATCATCTTCTTAAAAAAGGATTGAAGGAACCTTTCTTTTTGTTACTTAATTATAATAATCAAAGGAACACAGAAGGGATTATTGAACAAGCAATCGAAACCATGAAAAAGAAAGGTTTGTTTGAGAATTCCATTTTTCTTTTTTGTCCTGATCATGCCGCTCCCGATGAGAACCGTAACCCCTACGAAAGGCACGACTTGATGCTCAAAGATGCTAACCTCTTATCCCCTTTCTTCATTCAATGGCCGGGTTGTCCTAAAAAAATCGTTAATAGACTAATAAGCACATTGGATATTGTACCAACAATCTTGGACTTACTACAACTCTCATCAGAAGATTATAATTTAAAAGGAAATAGTATTTTGCCGTTAATAACTGGAGATGGAGAGTATACCCAAAGTAAATTTAGAGTCGACTGTAGATATATTTTCCAGAAAGAAAGAAGAGTTTGTATTCGTGGTAAAGAATTTAAATATATTACTTATTTAGATAAACCTCCTGGAAAAAATGAAGAGTTCTTTGATTTAAGTAATGATCCGGACGAGAAAAATAATCTGATCTTATCCGAGAAATATCTAGATAAAATCCAAGAGTTTAAATTAGAATTTGAAAAGACAGAAGAAGAACTAGTAAATTTCCATTTAAATTATTTGACTAAAAAGTTTGGAAGAAGACTGAGGAACATATATAAAAACAAGAAAAGAACGCCCAAAAAGATTTTTTTGTTGGGGTCTGCTCACCCCTTATTTATCAAAGCAATCTTAAAAACAATTAATATTTCCCTCTCCTGCCCTCAAATAGATTTAGTGATCTCGCCTGGAGTTATTGAAGAAAAAGAAAATACCAACTTGAAAAATAAGATTAATACTTACTACGTTGAAACAAAACCAATGGCCTATGAACATAAAAAAACAAATTATAATAAAGAAAATAACCCCATCTTTAATGCATATTCCGATAAAGTAGAAACAAATTACCAAGCCATATCCTACGAGGGATTTATGAAAAAACATTCTACTTTAGGCCAAAGGGGGTATGATTTAGTAATCGTGCCTTTAGATAATCCCTATGGGGCCGGGCATAAAGAACTTAAAAGAATAGTAAAAGAATTGAAAACAAAAAGGGTAGTTTATGTTAATTACAACATGGATTTTAAAAAATTAACAAATTGGTTTTTAGAAGGGCTTCGTTTAATAAACAAGAAAAAAGGATATTATCTGACCAATCCCCAAAGAATGCTTTATGAAGTTAAACGTTATTATTTAAAGGAAATAAAAAATAAAAAATTCAACAAGATTTACAAAAATCGGATATATTAGCGTTTTTATTAAGGGGCAGTTAATAATTAAATTTAGTAGTTAAATAAAGTTTATAAATAGACAACTTTTGGTTATATCCCATGAAAGTTTTATTGGTATATGTTAACAATATTTCAGAAGGATATTTGCCGATTGGTTTAGCTTCTATCGCTGCCGTTATTAAAAGAGAAGGCCACCAAGTTAATTTATTTGATACTAGCTTCTATAAAACAAGTAGGCCAACAGATAGAGAAATAAGAGAGAAATATTACGAATTTAAAAAAATCAAGAAAGAGGAAGAAGAAAAGTTCGCTAAGAAAGACGAAGTCCAGATGTACAATGATTGGATTGAAAAAATAGACAGTTTCAAACCCGATATAATTTCAGTTAGTGTCACCAGTACGGAATTTCCGGCGGCAAGAGTTTTACTACAGATCGCCAAAGAAAAATTTCCTCAGATAACCACTTTGGTGGGTGGCACCCATCCAACAGTAGCTCCCAAGAAAGTTATTAAAGAAAACGCAGTTGATATGATCTGTATTGGAGAAGGAGAATTAGCAATCGCAGAACTCTTAAAAAAAATGGAAAACAAAGAGGATTACACTAGTATTGAAAATTTTTGGATTAAAAAAGATGGACGGACATATAAGAATGAATTAAGGCCATTAATCCAAGATTTGGATGAATTGCCCTATCCCCTTTGGGAATTATTTGATAAACGGCATTTTATAAGGCCTTTTGAAGGATCGGTAAGACATCATGGATTCTTTGAATTTGGGAGAGGCTGTCCCCATTCATGTACTTACTGTATAAATAGATACATGCAAGGCCTATACTCCGGAAAGGGGAAGTACCATAGAGAAAAAAGTGTTAATCGTATGATCAAAGAAATTAAGGAATGCAGAAAAAAAGTAAACATAGACCATATATTCTTTGTCGATGATCAATTTCTTTCTATTAATCCAAAAAAACTTCAAGAATTTGCTGACAGATATCAAAAGGAAATAAATGTTACCTCGATGGTAATGGCAAGGCCAGAAGCAATT
>Ga0233429_1000478_pt1 | contig 64154 bp, 85 predicted proteins | sample SI_118_April2016_3_FD_179879 | JGI IMG/M metagenome (GOLD analysis project Ga0233429, IMG submission 179879) | Seawater microbial communities from Saanich Inlet, British Columbia, Canada - SI_118_April2016_135_MG | ecosystem: Environmental > Aquatic > Marine > Inlet | place: Canada: British...
CGATGGAGCGCACCGCCGCTTCGCCGTCGGCATAACCGGCATCGCGTCCGTGCACCAGATCACCGGGTTCTGCCACCATCAGGCCAAGATTGGTGGCCGTGGCACAGCCCCAGTTGCTGGACGGGGTATTGGAATAACTATTCAACGCGCCGGTCCAGTCGGGGCAACCGGGCAATGTCGCCACATACCGCCTGACAACGATACTCACGGAATCAGCAGACGGAATTTTCAAACCGAAGTCGCTTCTCGGCGAACGAATGCTGACGCCGCGACCGGACAGATAATCACCCAGCAATAATTTGCCGGTGGCCGACCGGGAACCGGCAATCAGATAGACGCTATCGCTTCGGTGCAGATTGATCTGTGCAAGAAACCCTTCCAGCCTTTCACGTTCGTCCATGCCAAGACTGCTGCCATCGAAACGCACATCATGGCTGTACTGGACTTTGCTGGCCGTGGCCCGGGGCGGCTCGTTGAATGTCGTGTTGTAGGCATCGTTGCCGTTGCTTGTGCATCCACCCAGCGTGATCGCCGCGGTCAGGATCAAAACATGCTTTGTCGTTTGGGGTCCGAAAAACATTTTACTCTCCTTTGTTGGGGCCTAGTCGAGATGGAAGCCGACGGGACCGATCAACGATTTACCATCGCTGCCGACAGCTACCGGCGCGCCCTTTTTGGTGCTGCGACGATTGGTGCCGTTTGAAAACAGGCGGTCCACATCATGGGGCGGAACAAACCCATCTGTCGGCGCGGCCAGCTTGCGGCTCGACACCGGTTTGACGATGTAAGGCGTGATAATGATCACCAGTTCGCTTTCATCGCGTTGGAAGCGGTCAGACTTGAACAGGCTGCCAATCATCGGCACGTCACCAAGACCGGGGAACTTGGAAATGTCGTGGGTAACGTTGTTTTGCAGCAAACCGGCGATGGCGAAGCTCTGTCCGCTGCCCAGTTCGACGGTCGTTTCGGCACGGCGCGTCGTCAACGACGGCACGTCATAACCGCTCAGCGTGATCGAATTGGTCGATGAAATCTGGCTGACTTCGGGACGCACATGCATGTTGACCCGGTCAGTGCCGATCAATGTCGGAGTAAATGCCAGCGACACACCGAATTTTTTGAATTCAATGGTGACGTTGCCGTCCGATGATGGAACCAGGATCGGAAATTCGCCACCGGCCAGGAAGCTGGCCGTCTCGCCCGACAGGGCCGTCAGGTTAGGCTCGGCCATCACCGACACCAGACCTTCTTCTTCCAATGCGTCGATAACGGCGTTGAAATCCCATTTACCCAAGCTGGCCGCCGCCGTCAGGGTTTGCTGAGTGACCGAACCGGCAAACGGGTTGGCCGACCCCAGCCCCAGCGAAAAACCACCGATGGACCCCAGCAGGCTCCAATTAAAACCGAATTGCTTGTCGACATCGCGCGACACCTCGGCGACACGAACACGCAGATTGATCTGGTTCGGCGCGGCTACGCCAAGCCGGTTGATGATGCTTTTTTCATCACCGGCAAAACCAAGGGCCAGGCGGCGCATGTCTTCTGCGACAGAGGCCGAGGAAACGACACCATCAAGCACCAGATTGCTGCTGATGCTGGAAACCTGAACACCGGAATTAGGGTGAAAGTTTTCAAGCACACCGCGCAGGGCATCCAGATTATGGGTCACCGAAATATCGATGTTGGCAAGCACACGTTCCTTGCCGTCGACGGCGAACAGCGTCGTCTCGCCGGGCTTCTTGCCCAGAACATAAATCAGACTCGGCGATTTGACCTGAATATTGGCGACTTCCGGGTCGGCAACAAACACGGTCGCTGCCGGACGTTCCAGACGCACCAGTCGGCCTTTGCTGACTTCCAGTTGCAAGCGGTTACCGGCGCTGGCGACGATTTCGACATTGCCGGTGCTGGGCGTCAGGTTTGCAACCTGCTGGGCCGGGGCCGGTGTCGCGCTTGAAAGCATGCCGATCGAGACAGTTGCGGCGATAATTTTCGAAATATGTTTTTTCATGATCATCATTCCTTGCCCTTCTATTCGGCCTTGTCGCCGCGCAGCACATTGATCTGCCCACCGCCGGTGCTTCCGGCGACCAGGGAATTGACTTCGGTGTCCAGGGTGAAGCCGCTGGGACGCGTTTCGGCGAATGCAACATCGTTGCGTGCCAGGCTTTGCAGGCTCAGCGACAGGTTACCCATGGCCATGCCGACGGCGACTTTTTCCGCCTGCTTCGGTGTCACTTCCATGGTTACCGTTTTCGCCGGGCTGACTTCGCCGTCCTTGCTTTCGGTTTTCTGGTCGATGGCCAACACGCGAAGGCCGGTCAACAGGGTCTTGCTGACATAGCGCGCCCGGCTTTCACCGTCGCCGCCCTTGGCATTGAATTTCGAGGTCAGGATCAAATCGACACGATCGCCCGGAAAGATGAAGCCGGAAATACCGGACGTCGCATTGACCGGAACCGATACGGCGCGATTGCCGACGTTCAGTACGGCGGCCAGGAAACCGCGATCACCGGGATGCACGACCAGCGCGTCGGTAATGGGCTGGCCGGGTGTCAGGGCATTGCGAACGACAGAAGCTTCAAACTCCTTGATTTCGCGCTTGCCCTTGACGACATAGCCATCGGCTATACCGTCTTCGGGCCATGGCAGCCATTTCAGTTTGGCAGCCCGAACGAAGCTGCCTGCCCTTAATTCTTCGGTGGCGACCAGGACTTCGGTAGTTTCCTGACGCTCAGCCGGTGTTGCCAAGGCCTTAAAACTGGCTCGTTCCGCATTGATCCAGTTGTTGGCCATCAAGGCCGTGATGCCAGACACTGCGAAAGCGGCAATCAGGAACAGAATGTTTTTCAATGACATGATCTGGGTCTCCCGTTACACGCCCCGGCCGAAGCCGAGCAGGTTAATGGCGACGACAACACCGCCAATAGCAATGGCAACGCCATAGGGAAGCGACGCGCCCATCAGCGCATTGCCGGAATGTCCACTGCCATATTTATCGAAAGTCAACATCAGCCCGTGGCGCAACGGCGACAGCCAGAACAAGGACATCAGGCCGCCGGCGAGGGCGCTGAAAATCAGAAAATCGGCGATATGAGGTTGACCGGCCCACAGCGCAACAGCAGCCAGCATTTTGACATCGCCGCCACCCAGAACCTTGAAGGCAAACAGGGCGAAACCGGCCGCCAGCACGATACCACCGACCATCAAACCGCCAATCCAATCGACGGAAACAGGGGCAGCAAGCACATAAACCGGATACAACGTGGCAATGGCCAATGTTATCCGGTTGGGAATACGGTAACTGGAAAGGTCGCTGAAAGCCGCCGTGGCGAGCAACGCCAGAAAGGCGCCGATAACACCTGCGTAAATGAAAATTTCGAAAGTCACGTAAGTCATGGCCTTGGGGTGCCTTTTGACTGGGGTTCGGGGTCTTCTTAAATGTTCAAATAATAATTCAATTTATACTTGGTGTTTTGCTGGCTTCCTGTCTCCTCCCCCCTTCGGGTCGGGTGGGGTAGACCCGAAGGGTAGACTTAAATGTCTGGGGAGGGACTTCTCAGGGAAGAAGTTCTGTTACTCGGCAACAGCGCCAGTAAGAGCGGTGGAAACCGCGGTGAACATTGTGTTCAAAGAACCACCCATGGCGGTCAGGGCGGCAATGGCGGCAACCGAGACGAGGGCGGCGATAAGGCCATATTCAATGGCGGTGGCACCGGAATCGTCGTTCAGGAATTTGTTGGCAAGGTTTTTCATATCAAATCTCCATTTGTTTAGGGATACAAATCATTCAATCGATGATTAATGATATGACAACTATTTAAGTATAGTCAAAATCTTTATTCACTTGTTATTTAGATGTGTATTTGGACTATATTTAAATAAAATATAGATAAAATTTTATCTATTACGAAGGACCTAATCCGCTGCCCATCTGGCTGGTCGAAAAAGCCGGATACGTTAGGGATGGACCGAAACCGGGAAAGCCGCTGAGCATCAGGAACGGACGATCCAGATTAACCAGGCTGACCGACACCATCGGGATGATGCCGCCCGGCGTCGTTGCGTCGCCAAGCCCGACATCGGCATATTCGACAACCACGTTCGCGGCCTGAATATCTGGCTGTATCGCCTGCATTTCCGCAACCATGGTATCAAAGACCGCCGGTTGCACCGCCGCCGCCCCGGTGCATGACACACCGCCCCCGGACGACGTGCAACTGACGGTCCCGCCGGACGCAAGTCCGGAAACCTCCATAATCGGCAATGACAGCGCCACCGTGCGTACGCCCCGCCGGGTCGCCTCACTGGCGCGGTGATAATCAAATACGACCAGCGAGAACTCTAGAATAGACAAACAAATCAACACCAGGGCCGGCATCACGAATGCGAAACCGACCGCGGCCTCGCCACTCTCTTCGCGGCAAACCCGCGCGATCAGTGTTGTTTTACAATCCGACATAAGCCTGCTCGTGAGACAAGGTGATGGTAAACTCGGCAAGTCCGACAAAGGTCATCAATTCGGGAACCAGGGGATCCAAGGGAACATTTGCTTCCATGCGAACCACCGGGATAGCGGTTCCATCCAGATCATAGCTGCTGGTGGTAATGGAATAACTTGCCCCGGCCTTGCCCCAGCCACTGGTCAGAAAAGCACCGGAACCATCGATACTGCCTGTCTTTAAAATATTTTCGGCGATGGTGATGTCTGAAGCACTGAGCGGCATCTCTACCCGGGCCGCATACAGGGTTGCGGCGCGCAAGCCCTTCTCGACCGCATTGGCCTGAAAATAGGCGCGCCCATATTCCGTCAGACCGCCAAACAACAGCAACAGAAACGGCGTCATCAACGCGAACTCGACGACGGCACTGCCGCGATCATCGGCTTTGAAACTTGGGATCTTATTCGACAAGTTTAACATTGGCATGGAAGTCCGGGTCGTTGCTGGGGGTCAGAGTACGGACGATCTCGGCATAGATACCGCCCGCAGGCGCGCCATCGACGGCCTCTGTAATGAACATCTCGAGGTAATTGCCGTTGGTCGGGTATTCGTGCGAGCCCTTGACGCCTTCGGACTGGCATTGCAACACGGCGACCTGAACGAGACGGCGGGAATAGCCGTTGTCGGCAACCGTCGCTGTCGGTACGCCGTCGTAATCTGGATCATCGGGATGACTTGCATCAACCGGAATGTCGGTAGCCATCGGCGTTACCGTGACGAATCCGGACGGCAGCGCTTCCTCAATGGGATAGATCGTCTGGCGGCCGTTGCGGGCGTATTCAAACCCCAATTCGTACAGGTAGACCTGATAGCGCGAGGCGTCCAGAAGGTCCGTCGGCAGCGGGGTCGAATGACGGTCCGCCCAATAAGTGGCGAGGTCCCAGTTGCCCGATCCCATATAAACGTTGGGGTCTGCGGCGACATCCGCGTCCTTGGGAAAATTAATCACGTTGGGAGCCGGATATGGCAACCCGCCCGGCAGGTCGAAGCGCGCATTGACGCCGTTTTTAACCTTGGTGGTCTTGACACCAGGCGCGGTGCCGACATCAAGGCCGTAGCAATCTGCCGGTTCGACTGCGGCAAGCGCGCCCTCGATGTCACTGGCGCCTTGCGATCCGTCGGGCAAGGCAAGCAGTCCGTAATTACCCGGTGCCCAAGCCGTGCCACCGGACGGTGGCGGCTTCAACGCGATCTGTCGGCCAATGTTCGATTGCAGGGATAAATCCTGTGATGAATCCAGCTCGCCCGGATCGCAGATCATCAATGGCGGCGCATGACAGATAAACGGCTGCGACGACGCCGTGGCATGGGCATTCATGGTTTGCGTGTTCGGACCCGATGCCGTCACCAGCAACGGCTTGAACATGAAATCAATGCTCTTCGGGTCCAACTCAATTTCGATGAACTTGCTATCTTCATCGCCGCTCGCGACGATCTTGTCGGGTTCAACCTCGCTATAAAAATCTACCGACTGCACCGTCAGCTCCGACGTGCCGCTGGTAATAAAGGACGCCTGACTCATGGCGTTCGTCGCCAGCGCTATCGCCCTCGACTGGGCACCGACACGACCGTCTAGCTGCGAGGCACCTGCCATCGCTCCGGCATCGGCCCGGTTCTGCATTTGCGAGCGCAGCACGCCCATGCGTCCGACATCCAGCACCAACGTCCCGGCGCCAAGTGCAAGAACACTGAAAAAACCTGTATAGACGGCGACTCCTCCGGCTTCGTCCCGAACGACCCGCTGAAACAATGAGTTGATTTTGTTTAACATTATACTTACCGGTTAATAATAAACCACCGCAATTCAGGTAAGTATATATTTCCACTACTCCTTATCTCAATATATTAATACGCAACTATATTTACTCTATATTTGTTATTAATTTACGTAAAATTTTATGTAAATTTCTTTGTCCTCGCTCTCAAGGTCGCTAAAATGCCAGAACACCTGGGGGAAATTCATATGAAACTTCTACGCTACGGGCCTTCAGGCCAGGAAAAGCCCGGCCTTATTGACGAACAGGGACGCATCCGCGATCTGTCGGGAATTATTCCCGACGTCGATCCGGCGGCCCTTGCGCCCGATCGCCTGGCCCAACTGGCCAAGCACGATATCAACAGCCTGCCGTTGGTCGAGGGCACCCAGCGTCTCGGCGCACCGGTCACCGGCGTCGGCAAAATTCTCGGCATCGGTCTGAATTATGCCGACCACGTCGCTGAAACCGGTGCCGACATGCCGACCGAACCACTGGTCTTTACTAAGGCCGTCAATTGCCTGAGCGGCCCGGGTGACCCGATCACTATTCCCAAAGAGTCCACCTGCACCGATCACGAGGTCGAGCTTGCCTTCGTTATCGGCACCCGCGCCCAGTACGTAGAAGAAAAGAACGCCCTGGATTACGTTGCCGGCTACGCCGTCATGAACGATGTGTCAGAGCGCGAATACCAGAAAAGCCGCGGCGGGCAGTGGATCAAGGGCAAAAGCTTCGATGGCTTCGGCCCGCTTGGACCGTGGCTGGTCACTGCCGACGAAGTACCGGACCCGCAGAACCTGAATATGTGGTGCGACATCGATGGCGAACGCCGCCAGAACAGCAACACCAGCCAGATGATTTTCGGCGTCGCCACCCTGATCGCCGACTTAAGCCAGTACATGACCTTACTGCCGGGTGATGTCATCACCACCGGCACACCGCCCGGTGTCGGGCTGGGGCAAACCCCGCCGCTGTACCTGAAACCCGGCGAAGTCGTTGAACTGGGCATCGAGGGCCTGGGCCAGCAACGCCACGACATGGTGGCCTGGAGGAGCTAGGGTGCATACGAGCCTTAACATCCATGTGTCATCGACCCCCTGTAATCCTGTATAATCAGAGCCATGATTTCCGAACTTTCAAAAAAATACGACCTGATGGTGCCGCGTTATACCAGCTACCCGACGGCGCCTCATTTCAGCGAAACCGTCGATGCCGAAACCTACCGGCGCTGGCTCGGCGAGTTGGACCCGAACATACCGCTGTCGCTGTACTTCCACATCCCGTTCTGCGACGAAATGTGCTGGTTCTGCGGCTGCTATACCAAGATCGTCAAACGCTATCAGCCGGTATCGGATTATCTGGACGTCCTGCTTGGAGAAATAGACCTTGCCGCCGATGCCTTGGGCACCCGTTTCAAGGCCAAGCACCTGCATTGGGGTGGCGGCAGCCCGACAATGCTAAAGGGCCCCGACTGGTCGCGCATCATCGACCGGCTTCGCGACCGCTTCGACATTGACGACACCGCCGCCATCGCCGTCGAACTGGACCCACGCACGGCAACTGAAGATTACGTCAAGGCGCTGGCCACAGCCGGCGTCAATCGCGCCAGTATTGGTGTGCAAAGCTTCGATGACGACATCCAAAAAGCCATCAACCGCATCCAGCCCTACGCGATCACCGCCCAGGTTATTGGCTGGCTGCGCGATAACGACATCAACGACATCAACATGGACATGATGTACGGCCTGCCGAACCAGACCGTCGACATGGTCGCCCAGGAAACCGACATGGCCATCGGCCTGAAACCTGTGCGCGTCGCCCTGTTCGGCTATGCCCATGTGCCGTGGATGAAGTCGCACATGAAAATGATCGACGAAGACGCCCTGCCCGATGCCGATGAACGCTGGAAACAATTCGAGGTCGCCTCGAAGAAATTCATCGATGCCGGATACATTGCCGTCGGCCTCGACCATTTCGCCCTGCCTGATGATGAAATGGCGGTGGCGCTGGAATCAAACGCCCTGCACCGAAATTTTCAGGGCTACACGGCGGACTCGGCCCCGGCCATGCTCGGTTTCGGGGCCTCGGCCATCGGTCATTTGCCACAAGGCTATATACAGAATGCATCGCCGCTAAAGGAATACCGCGATACCGTCTCGGGCGGAGAATTCGCCATCGCCCGTGGCTTCGCGCTGGCCCCCGAAGACCGCCTGCGCAGCGAGATTATCGAACGCCTGATGTGCGACCTGGCTGTCGATCTGGACGAAGTCGCCAAAAGGCACAACGCCGATGTCACCATGTTCATTCCGGAAATGGCGAAGCTGACCGATATGGCCAACGATGGCATTGTTACCATCGGCAACAACAAAATTCAGGTAACCGAAACCGGTCGTCCGTTTGTGCGACTGGTCGCCGCCGCCTTCGATGCTTATTTATCGCAAGGCAAGGCGCGGCATTCACGCGCCGTTTAGCAACAATCGCCTTCCTGAATGGGGGGGCAAGGCACATCGCCATAAGAGCAATAGACGCAACAATCCCCCTTGATCGGTTTCAAGACCGCACCGCACCCCTTGCAGTCATAGAAATACTGACACGCATCCGTTGGCATGGTCTCGGTTTCCTGATGGCCGCATTCGGGGCAGGTAATGGTGGATCGCAGTTCCGTCATCAATGGGCTTTCAAATTTTGCGATGGCTCAAGCATAGCCCACAACAATTCGTTTCACTGTAACAAGTGTGTGAGATGCGATGAAACAGCCTAGTCGACGTTTAGGTCCGCTTTTGACCCAAAACAGACATTTCATCCAATCAGATACATAGTGATGAAAATTCATCACACTCCATTGTCTGTTGACGCTATTTAGTTCTTATAGATACGCTCAAATATAAATGTAGTTTCGAACAAATTTTTATATTCCATTTACCTGTGAATCATCACTCAAGAGATACCAAGCCTTTTGGGAGCTGCGCATGACTTACTTCACCAGCAATATGAATTCAAAGACCGGGTATATGATAAGGGGAGTCCTTATCGTGTTAATTTGTATGGGACTGTCTGGAATATCATGGGGTGCTCTGGCGGGCGAAACTATTGATATTGAAACCAGATGGAAGGGCAAAAAATGGAAGCTTGAAGCCGATTTATATCTTCCTGAAGATAAAAAGGGTCCCTTTCCGACGGTTATAATGATCCACGGTTCGGCTGGTCCTGACAGCCGTTATGGCTTCCATCGCCCGGCCCTGTTGAAGGAAGGAATTGCGGTTCTGCAAGTAGACTTCAAATCCGGCATTTTCAAGGGACCCAGTGATCGACCTAACGTCAGTAATTTTATTCCCTTTGTATTCGCCACACTGGACGAACTCAGAAAGCATCGTTCCGTTGATCCTGAAAAAGTGGGAATTATGGGCTTCTCATTTGGTGGATTTTTAAGTTTGCAATCCTCTTGGAAGGACACCCAGGAAATGGAGATGGACGCTGATACAGGGTTCGTCGCCCATGTCGCCTTTTACCCGGGGTGTTTCTATCTGAAGCAAGCGTGGTTTAGTGCCTTTAACAAGGAACTCGCGGCACCGCTTTTGATATTTGCCGGTGATAAGGATTCATATGGAGATGGCGAACACTGCGCCCCGTTCGTTCAGGAGATGCTCGAAACCAATCCGCCCGACCGGGTACGTGTGAAAATTTATCCCGGCACATACCATGGCTTTGATGGAAAACGGTCGTGGACGGGGAAAGACCCCGGCGCAGTATTCAACAACAAGAAGGCTGTACTTAAGCCTAACCCCGAGGCCGCAAAGGACGCGCAGGCCCTGACCATCAAATTTTTCAAACAGGCCTTTGGAATTTAATGGCTGGAGCATAACTCTGCCTGGTCCGCTTTTGACATCAAAGCAGACGTAGGGCGAGTTATAGGAAACCCCACTCCACCCCATCAATAGCTTTCAAACAATCCGTGAAATATCCCGGTTGACAGTGTCTATCTTAAATTTTGGGAACCTACATGCACTTCGCTTTATAAAACGCGGTGCCCGCTTTTCCACCGATGGCCTTGAAATCGCCTTTGATTTTACCTGACTTCGCCAGAGACGTGGTGGCTTTGGTAGATGCTGCGGTGATAGCCCCTTTTCCACCCTTGCAAATCTTGGAAACATTGCCTTTGGCCATTTCGGCAACAACCTTGTCGGTATTAGCGTCTGCGTTGGCGTTTCCAACTGTCAGCAACAGAACAGCACCCGTTGCCAATGACTTGGTAAGAATATTTTTCATTATTTTTCCCCCTTTTCTGAAACCTGGATGAAACCAAAAAAAACTATAGAAAAAAAATCATTGTTGGGAAAGGTCAACGACCTGGACTTCCTTTATGCGCGGCCTAAAGAAAAGGTGCGAGATGCTGACTGGCTTGGGTTTTTAAAGGCCAAGCTGACCGATTATCATTCAGATAGCGAAGTGCTTGAGCAGAAATTCGTTCGAACGATCACATAATCGCCTATATGGAACCGTCGCGAGCCTCTGGCAATTGGCATTTATCAAACCACTTGAATTTCAGCGGTTTCACCAAAGCATTCTTTGATCAGATTTTTCGCGTGGCGGATCATATTCCGACCCTCCATTTTTTTGATGAGGAAGATGTGCTTCCCGCTCGTCAGGCCGCAAGTCACGAAATTATGCAGGCCATATTTGATTAAAAAGTGTTGTTCTATATTCATAGTTATTCCTTTGTATTTGATACGCCAATAGAAAGCGTGCTCAGGCAAGGCCGAGCGCATTCTTGGCAGTTGTTTTTTAAATTTCCGAGAAACCAGGCCCACAGGACCAAAGGTTTAGTCTTCAGACGATAGCGCCGACGCGCCATCACTCGGTCATGTTTATCGGTGTTTGGTTCGTTCGAGGCCTTTACGACCATTAATTATTCAGCATTAACCTTTATCGGCGGCTTTTTTATCGGCGGCCACTTTGGCGAGGCGGAGAGCCTTTAGCTTCGATATGTGCTCAGCCTCCTCCTTATGCGCTTGATTTTGTTCTTCACGGGCCTGGTCGTCCTTCTTCTGGGTTGCAGCGAACTGCTCCGCAGCATTCAATTTTACTGAATTGAACATGTTGGACATCCTTTTTTCTCTTCGATCCATCACCGGCAAAGTTATCAGCCCGAATCCGGCCCAAAAGGGAGTACGAAACAAGAGTGGCAAGTAAACAAGGGCCAGCCAGCGATGGCTGGCCTATGTTACATATTGCCGTTAGCGCGTTAGTCGACGAGCTTCAAATCTTCGGCTGAAGATTTTCCGTTCTGTCCAGCCTGAAGTTCATAAGAGACCTTCTGACCTTCGTTCAACGAGCCAATCCCAGCGCGTTCAACAGCGGAGATATGGACAAAAGCATCACTTGATCCATCTTCAGGTTCGATAAAGCCAAAACCTTTGGTCGGGTTGAACCATTTAACAGTACCAGTAGCCATAGTTATTATTCCTTCTAACAGGCGTGTTGATTTTGCACCCCACACTATGCGGTGGTGCGGTTGGTTTAACGATCACAATGTCAGAGGATAACTAAGCTAAGCAGCGTACCGATTATCTAGGCAAGCCAAAACATATGTAAAACGTATGGCTGACATATAGGGAAAATGGATTAAAAGTCAAGAAGTTCGTAAATACAAAGAAAAACATATTTAATAACAAGCGCCAGAATAAGGTGCTTCTTCAGTCCTATAAAGCGTCATGTAAATATTAATTAATATTTATGGATAGAAGTTCCGGCTAAAATATTCTGATAATTCTTATATTTAAGCGATCTTTGTTTTTTTGTTATAAACATTCTATATCCACACGCTCAAAATGAGCGTACGGCCGAATAATGTCTGCTTGGCTACCGAAAACGGATGCGGTCTAAAGCCCCAGCCGCTTCCTGATTTCAGCCGCGATATCATCAGCCGCGTTTAGCGGCGCATGGGACCATGTCTCGAACGATGGCGGGGTGGTGGCGTCGAACAATCTGGCGGCGCCGCTTGCAAAAATCCCTTTGTGCAACTGGCCGTGCTTGTGGCTGGTCAATTTACGCGGCGCATAAATCCATACCGGGCCCGGTGTCGCCGCGGCCTCGCAGCACATGGAAACGGAATCACCCGTGACGATAACGCCGTCGGCCATCCCTAAAAACCCGAGATAAGGATTTTCCCCCTCGTCGCCCCATTTGAAAATTTCAGCCGGAACGTCGATTTCCGCGATCAGCGCATCGGCGGTATCGTTAGACCGACGTGATGTCGTGATCATCAACGAGCCCCCGGCCTGCTTCGCCATGTCATTGGCGGCACGCCCCAGCTCGACGGCCATGGCTTCGGTAAACTTGCGCCGCTTGGTCGACCCGCCGACGATCAATGCGATGCGGGGGCCTGGCAAATGCGACAGCCTGTCGCTCCAATCCTCTTTCGCCGTTTGCAGTCGGGCCGCCGTCACCCGGTGCGGTGCGCCATCGATTTGCAGAATATTGTCGGCTGCGGGAACGGAGTCGTGTTTGGGCACGCAAACCAGATCGAACTCGTCCATTCCGGTGTCACCCGGATACATGATCTGCACCAGAAACGTCTTGCCGTTGTTCTTGTCCTTGATGTGACGCGCCACCGGCGATGCCCGCCTGCCCGCTGCAATAATCACATCGGGCCAGGGTTCCACTAGATTAAGCCGCGAGCTGGCCGTCAAACCGCCGAAGGTTTTGCCCATGACGAAATTCGGCAATGCGGCTGCTGCCGTATAATCCAGATCGCGGATTTCCCGGCGCAGCCCCGTGCTTGTACAGAAGACATCGGCGACACCAAGGCACTGGCTTTCGTTGCCGGCACGGTCATCTATCAACAGCCAGATCGAAATCGTTCGGCTCATGTAAGGCGGTCGCCCTTGTCCGACACAGGGCGCAGCATCATCATTTTTTCGAGAGTATCGAAAGTCTTGGAACTCATATCGACGAAATTGGCGACCATTTCCTTGGTCGTCGCATCCACACGCAGAATGATGGCCTGGGCATTGATTCGAATCCGTGAATCATTGGCCATCAGAAGTTCCTCGACAATAATCTCGTCGCCTTCTTTCGATGCACCCTTGTAACCGACGCACAAGAATCCCTTGAGGCTGATATTGGAGACCTGACACAGGGTGCCATCGATCACCACGAATGTGTTTTCAACGGCGCGGCGCTGATCCTTGCGCTGCTGCTCGTTGGCATAGCCGACGATGTTGCCGCTACCACTCAATGAGACTCTCCAACTTCACTTAGCGTCGTCCGCGTCGAAATGACATTCGGGTCCATGCGCAAGTCTAGCACCGCAGGCAGGCCAGAACGAAGCGCCCTCTCAAACGCCGGGCGGAAATCCTCTGTCTTCTCGATGGTTTCACCAAATGCGCCGCTGGCGCGCGCCACGGCGGCATAGTCCGGGTTCAGCAAGTCCGTTGCGATAACCCGGCCGGGGTGGCGGCGTTCCTGATGCAGGCGAATGGTTCCATACATACCGTTGTTGAAAATCAGAATGATCGGCGTCGCCCCTTCGGCGACGGCAGTTGTCAGTTCCTGTCCGGTCATGCCGAAACAACCGTCACCGACGCACCCGACAACGATATGATCGGGGTTATGCAGCTTTGCTGCGATCGCGGCGGGAACCCCATACCCCATGGCGCCACTGGTCGGGCCCAACAGGCGGCGTCCACCGCCATAGGTCAAAAACCGTTGCGGCCAGCCGCTGCAATTTCCGGCATCGACCGTGACGATGGCATTGTTGCCAAGCAGATCATCCAGTTCTGCCATCACGTGGCCCAGATCAAGCGCTCCTTCGTATGGCGAAGGCACCCGGCCCTGAATGTAATCTTGGCGCGCCGATGTCAGCCATTCCTTGCGATGTGCGCTGACAGTCGGGACCAGTTTTGATGCGTCCTCCGCGAACACTTCCATCGCCGATGCTATCCCCAGATCCGGAGTGTAGACCCGCCCCAGTTCACCCGCGTCGGTGTGAATATGGATGAACTCCTGCGTCGGTTTCGGCTCGTCCAGCAGGGTGTATCCTTGCGTCGTCATTTCACCAAGACGCGCGCCAACGACGATGATCAGGTCGGCTGCGGCCATGCGCTTGATGAGCAATGGATTGGGGGCAATGCCCATTTCACCGGCGAAATTGTCGTGGGTATTATCGAAAATATCCTGCCTGCGGAATGAACAACAAACCGGAATGGCATTGGCCTCGGCGTAAGTAACGATGTCGGCGCGTGCCTTGTCGGTCCAGCCACCGCCACCGACCAGCATCAACGGGCGTTCGCAATCCCCGACCATGTGGTGAAAGCGTTCCATGTCGCCTGCCGACGGGCTTTCAAAATCAGCAGCCAGCGGTGTGAACTCTGCTTCAGGTGCCGTCTCGCGCAACATGTCTTCGGGCAATGACAGAACCACTGGCCCGGGCCGCCCCGACACCGCGTCGTGCATGGCGCGCCCAATGGCGTCGCTGGCCCCGGCTGCCGTCTCGATTTGCTCGACCCGTTTCACCAGGGGGCCGAACATTTGTCCAAAATCGACCTCTTGAAAGGCTTCGCGGCCAAGGTGCGGGCGGGCGACCTGTCCGATCAACAAGACCATCGGCGTTGAATCCTGAAATGCCGTGTGCACACCGATGGACGCGTTGCACGCGCCGGGGCCGCGCGTAACCATGCAGATGCCGGGCTTGCCGGTCAGCTTGCCATAAGCCTCGGCCATATTGGCGGCGCCATGTTCATGGCGGCAGCTGACGACGCGAATGTCGTTTGTGTGATCGTAAAGACCGTCCAGGACCTCAAGATAGCTTTCGCCGGGGACGCAAAAGACAGTGTCGACCCCGTGCGCGGCAAGCGCATCGGCAATCAATTGTCCGCCGTTTTTCATGTTCTCTGCTTCGTCATTCATATCAGCGCGACGGTCGCACAATTTAGGCTGATAAGGAAGCACCTACCGGTTGACCGCCTTGGTCAATGCGGCGATCATGGGCGGTGCAATGAAAGGTCCCCCATACGTGAGCACTGCAAACGCAAAATTCGCCGTCGGGCAACTGATCCACCACAGGCTGTTTGAATATCGTGGCGTGGTCATCGATGTTGATCCGCACTTCCACGGTTCCGAAAACTGGTACGACAAGATCGCCGCCAGCAAACCGCCAAAGGATCGCCCGTGGTATCATGTTCTGGTCGATGGCGATCCGCTGCGTACCTACGTCGCCGAACGGAATCTGGAACCGGACTTTGAAGGCGGGCCGATCCGCAACGACGACATTACCGATTTCTTTGAAGGCCAGGGCGAAGACGGCTATATCCCCCGCCGAAAAGGCCATTGAGGAATCGTCCTAAAGCCTCTAAACACAAAACTCCACAATCGTTTTCCGGAAAGCTTAATGAACACTCCTCGGACAAATAACGCCATCGGCCTCGAGACGGCTAAAATGCTGCTCGATATCAAGGCCGTGAACTTCCGCCCCGAAGAGCCCTATATCCTGACATCCGGTTGGGCCAGTCCGGTCTATATCGACTGTCGCAAGGTGATTTCCTTTACCGAAGAACGCCGCCGCATCATGCAGCTGGCCGTCGAAATGCTCGATGACAAAATCGGTTTCGACAAGATCGATTATGTGGCCGGTGGCGAGACGGCGGGAATTCCCTACGCCGCATGGATTGCCGAGGCCGCCTCGACGCCGATGCTCTATGTTCGCAAGAAACCGAAAGGCTTCGGGCGCAACGCCCAGATCGAAGGCGACATGGCCGAAGGTGCGCGCGTCTTGTTGGTCGAAGATCTGGCTACCGACGGTGCCTCGAAAGTGACTTTCGTAAATGCGCTCAGAAATGCCGGGGCCGAGGTCAGTGATGCTTTCGTTGTGTTCTTTTACGGTGTTTTTTCCGGCGCCCTGGAAAATTTGCAAAAAGACGGCATCAACCTGCATTATTTAGCGACCTGGCACGATGTTCTCGCCGCGGCCGAGGCCGGGAACTATTTTCCCTCTCAAGCCATTGAAGGCGTTAGAGAATTTCTAGCCGACCCGATCGCATGGTCGGTTAACAACGGCGGCAAAGCTTCCTGAAGAAAGACCGTAAACCTGTCGGTTTTTCTGACATTTCCGGGTCACTGGATTCTGCAATAAATGGCAGTTTTGCGGTAATCCTGAAGCCTCCGTGCTCGGGAAAATCCATGAAAATCTCGCCGCCATGGGCTCGAATGGCCGTCCGTGCAACCGCCAGCCCCAACCCCACCCCTCCGGTCTCCCGACTGCGAGAATTTTCTATCCGGTAGAACGGCGCAAACACCTGTTCTTGCTCACTTTTTTGGATACCCGGGCCATCGTCCGTGACCATAATCCGCACCACTGAATCATCTTGAACAAACGACACTTCGGCACGCCCCCCATATTGGCAGGCATTGTCGATCAGATTCTGAAAGGCCCTTTTCAGCGCTGTTGATCGCCCTCGGAAAATGAGCTTCTCCGGCCCAGAACAGATAGCATCCTTGCCGCCGTCAACGGCATCATCAACAAGGCTTTGCAACATCGCAGCAAGATCAAAACGGGCCGTTGGTTCGTCAGCAGCCTCATCGCGCGCAAATGACAGGGTGGCCGCGATCATTTCTTCCATCTGGACAAGGTCGGCCATCATCTTGTGTTTCTGTTCTTCGTCTGCAATCAGTTCGGCCCGCAGTCGCATACGGGTAATCGGCGTTCGAAGATCATGCGAGATCGCAGCCAACATCTGCGTGCGGTCATGAATGAAGCTGCGCAGCTTTCGCTGCATATCATTAAAGGCTATGGAGGCGCGGCGAACCTCGCGCGGTCCGTCTTCGGCAAGGGGTGGCGCATTGACGTCCCGTCCCAGCCTTTCGGCGGCCTTGGCGAACAACCCCAGCGGCCCGGCAGAACGATGAACGGCCCAGATCGAAAATATAATGACGGCAAACATCATCAAGGTGATGCTTAACATTCCTTGCGACCACCAGAACGGCCTGAACCTTTCCGCTGGGGCCGCGACATTGAGCCAACTGTCATCTGACAGGCGCAAGGATGCTACCAACACACGCCCTCCGTGCCATAGCCTGGACATACGACCGAACCGACTAATTTCATTTTCGCGTCCCATATGGTGGCGCATGGCGAACATGGGATCGTCATCACTTTCCCAATGTTCATCACCGTCATGCCCCCGCCGGGAACGCCAATGTTCGGGGATGGTTTCGGGCATTGTCTGCTGGACCTGTCGAAAGGAGACGCGGACACCATCTTCATCGACGTTATCGAGATAATGAACCAGCGACTTCCTGAGTGCCCGCAACCGCCAGCTTTTATCGTTTACTGGCGGCAGAATGCTGCGCTGTGTCCAGGTGAAGCTGAACCCCGGCCCCCACAACGTGCGAGCAACTTCTATTCGCCGATCCGGTGGCGTGTGCTCCAGGGTCTCGTAGGCAGCGACAATTCTCTCGGACATCTGTCTGCCGCTGATCGTCGATAATTCCTCATCACGGGTGCCGGAATAAATGGCGAGGCTGATGAGGTGCGAGACAATCAGTCCGGCAAGCAGCACCAGAACGGTCCGACCAAAGATGGAATTCGGCAGAATTCTCATGTCTCGACATCCGGCGTAAACATATAACCGCCGCTTCTGATAGTCTTGATATGAGACGGGTTCTTGGCATCGTCCTCGATCTTGCGGCGCAGGCGGCTGACCTGCACATCGATACTGCGATCAAAGGGCTGAGCTTCACGTCCTCGCGCCAGATCGAGCAACTGTTCTCGGCTCATAACCCTTCCGGGGTGCGTGACAAAGGCATACAGAAGCTCGAACTCGCCACCGCTGAGACTAACCAGAACACCATCGGGTGAGGTCAGTTCGCGCTTGTTCGCATCCAGAGACCAACCAGCAAAGCGATATCCCGTACCGTCACTTCGATCACCGCCGCCGGGCTTGCCCTTGCCGCCAATTCCTTCAAAGCGGCGCAAGACGGCCTTGATCCGGGCCAACAGTTCGCGCGGATTAAACGGTTTCGCCAGATAATCATCGGCACCCATTTCAAGGCCAATGATGCGGTCGGTTTCCTCGCCCATGGCCGTCAACATGATGATCGGCATCTTGGATTCAGCCCGCAGGTTACGGCACAAGGTCAATCCGTCTTCGCCGGGCAGCATCAGATCGAGAACGATCAGATCGATATTCCAGTCAGCCAGTGCCTTTTTCATCTCGCGGCCATCGGCAACCGTCGTGGTGCGCAAACCATGTTTGTCGAGGAACCGCCCCAGCAAATCTCGGATCTCGCGGTCGTCATCAACGATTAAAATGTGAGGCGTCGTTTCCATATCGCCGACTATAGCGCCTTCGAAACAAACACACCCCCAAATCATGGTAACGGCGCGTAACAAACGGGGCCGCTGAAACATTTGGTTACAAAAACACCCCGAGTCCGAAATACCACGGCAACAAGTAGGTGTTTGAATGAACCCATCAAAACATTCAACCGAACCGATGGAGACGAACAATGAAAAACAGAACTTTGACTTTAACGGCGGCGGCAACGGCAATTGCGCTTGTCACTGCCTTCACCGCCTTTCCCGCAATGGCGCATAACCCCCAGGGCATGGGGAATCATGACATGAAAAGCCAAGGCATGGGTATGGGCAAAGGAATGATGGGAAAGCACAAGGGCAATATGGCTGAACATCGCGGCAAGGGCATGAAAGGCCAATGCGAAGACCAGGACAAAATGAGCGAATACCGCCAAGAACACAGAGATGAGCACAAAGGCGAGCACATGGGCAAGAACATGGACAAGCATAAGGGCAACGGCCGTCACAACGCCCGTTGACCCACAGCAGGCGGTCGGCCTGCCTCCCCCGAGGCCGGCCGCCATTTTTTTAACCAGCAGGAGAGAGTCTTATGTGGAATGCAACAACCAACAGCCTGATGAGCAACGGCTTTATGTTGGCTGATTATAGTCGTGAAGGTCATCAATGGGCCGGACACGGCCACGGTCCTGTTTCAATAATCATCGGCATTGCCATCGTCATTCTGATTATCGCAGTGGTGCGAAAGTTCTGGCACGGCGGCAAGATGTGCGGCCATGGCAGCAGCGGCAATGCCCTCGACACCCTGGCGCAACGCTACGCCAAGGGAGAAATCGAAAGAGATGAATACATTGAGAAAAGGGACGTCTTGAAGTCCCGTAAATAGAAACTCAGCCGCCGTCGGTCCATATGGGCAGACGGCGGCAAGAGTTCTGCATCAGGCCTGACGAGAAATCAGGTGATAACCGAAATCGGTCTCGACAATATCGCTGGTTTCATCGACATCCAGGGCAAAAGCTGCCTCTTCAAACGGTTTGACCATCTGTCCACGACCGAATGAACCGAGGCTGCCGCCGTTGCTTGAAGACGGGCAATCGGAGTTGGCTTCGGCGACTTCTGCGAAGTCAGCGCCCCCTGCAATCTTTTCCTTCAATTCATTTATTAGTTCGAGCGCTTCATCCTTGGTGCGGGTTGCGGACGATCGCTGTGATTCCTTATGCATGACAAGGATGTGAGAGGCGCTGATTTCATCGGACATTAAAGGTCCCTCCTTGGGGATATAGTTTTCATAGATGGCGCCCTTTTAGAGCATTGCCCCGCCCCCAGGCAACAACTCGTTAACAGTTTAGAAAGGATTAAAAAATAGAATCTACAAGTGACTAGAAAGTCACATCGTAATCAAAAGGACAGAATGTTATGACACCGATGAATAATCCTCAGGCTGCATCTGCTGATGAGATGCTGGCATATAACCTCTGGCAACTGGAAGAAGAACGGGTCGGGCGCGAACGGCGCATGGCGCTGCGTGGGCGCAGGTTCTTCAGGCCCCTGCCCAAGGGGTGGTGGAAACGCCCGTTTGTGTGGGCCCTTGTCTTCACTGGTGTGTTCATGGCGCGCGACGCCTTTGCCTCGCTACTGGTAAACCTGCTGGTCAACTAGAGACCGGTTATCATTTCCGTATGACCGCTCCTGTGTATAACCCTGTGAATAAGTTTGTTGATAACCTTATTCAAAATGTTGATAAAATTATTATTTGTAAATTTTCAATAAGTTATGTTGTGGACAAGTTATCCACAGATAAGAACAGCTCCCCATTTTCAAGCGTCGTTTCCATAAGCAAATCCCCGACTTGCGGTCCCCTGACCAGTTCAAGTAATATAACGGACCGTCCACAAACTTGCGGCGGTTTAACAAACGCCGATCCCTGGGAGTCGACTTTAAATGGATTACGAGAAATTCTTTTCCGACAGCATCGCCGACCTGAAATCAGAAGGTCGCTACCGGATCTTCTGTGACCTTGAACGCAAGGCCGGTGAATTTCCAAGGGCGCTCAACCATCGCCCCAACGGTGAAGTTCATGAAATCACTGTCTGGTGCTCCAATGACTACATGGGCATGGGGCAAAATGAACACACCCTGTCCGCCATGCATGAAGCCATCGACAAGTGCGGTGCCGGAGCAGGTGGTACCCGCAATATTTCCGGCACCAACCATTACCATGTGCTTCTGGAACAGGAACTGGCCGATTTGCACGGCAAAGAATCGGCGCTGATTTTCAATTCCGGCTGGATGGCCAACATGACGGCGTTGAGCACACTGGGGGCGATGATTCCCGGCTGCGTAATCGTGTCAGATTCCCACAATCACAATTCAATGATTGAAGGCATTCGCCATTCGCGTGCCGAAAAGAAAATCTTCAAACACAACGATGTCGAAGACCTGGACCGTTTCCTCAGTCAGTACGATGTCGACACGCCCAAACTGGTTGCTTTTGAGTCCGTTTATTCAATGGATGGGGATATAGCCCCAATCAAAGAAATCTGCGATGTCGCCGACAAACACAACGCCATGACCTTCCTTGATGAAGTGCACGCTGTCGGCATGTACGGACCGCGAGGTGGCGGTGTCGCCGAACGCGACGGTCTGATGGATCGCATCACCATTGTCCAGGGCACCCTGGCCAAGGCCTTCGGTGTTGTTGGCGGTTACATCGCCGGGTCAGACGCCATGTGCGACTTTATCCGCTCCAACGGATCCGGCTTTATCTTCTCATCTTCGATCCCGCCGGGAGTAGCGGCCGCAGCCAAGGCTTCGATCAAGCACCTGAAGGAACACAACGAGTTGCGCGAACGCCATCAGGAACGCGCCGCCACCCTGAAACGTCGACTGACGGAAGTCGGCATCCCGGTGATGCCGTCGGTCAGCCACATTGTGCCAGTGCTGGTTGGCGACGCAGTCCTGTGTAAACAGGCCAGTGATGACCTGTTGTTGAAACACGACATTTACGTCCAGCCGATCAACTATCCGACCGTAGCACGTGGCACCGAACGCCTGCGCTTTACACCGACCCCCCTGCACACGGACGAACACATGGACCATCTGGTCACATCGATCCGCGAGGTGTGGAACCGTTTGGGATTGAAGGAAGCGGCCTGATCCCTGAATGGACTAAGGGCGCCCGTAGGCGTAAAATCGGATTCTCTTAAAGATGTAACGGCAGGAAATCGACCCGAATGTTTGCCGATAACACCTTGACCCCTAAAGAAGCGGTGCGTCTGTGCGCCCTTGGCACAATGGCGCTTCGGCCCATGACCTATGCCGGGCTGGCCAATTCCATCCGCCATTTCATCAGCCGCATCACCGGGCCGTCACTGGACGTTATGGGCGTTTCCATCGAATTGCTGATTTATGAAGGCCTGATTGAAGCCGTTAACGGTGAAGGTATGTCGGACGACGCCGAACTGGTGATTACCGACAAGGGCCGCGCCGAACTGACGTCATTGCTGAAAGCCAACGTGCGACCGGCTGCAACGGAAATAAGTAAACTGGTGGTCGCCTTGAAGTTCCGTTTCCTGCATTTGCTAGAGTCCGCCGACAGAATCGATCAGGCCGAACTGTTGATTGAGATGACAGAAAACGAGCTGGCACGGCTGGATGATTTGTGCGCACACCACACAAACAATGAGGGATACCTCGTCGTCTGGCTTCAACATGACATCGAATTGCTGGAATCGCGTCTGGACTGGCTGAAAGAATTCCAGGCGTCATTAGCGACTTAACGGGTCAGCTTTTCAACCACTGCGGCCAAACCATTCAGAACTTCTGTTCCGGCGGCTCCGCCGTCGCCTTCCATACGCTGAGCGATAACGACTTTCATAGCGCTGACGTACAGGCCGATAACCTCGACGTCCACATCAGAAGCGGTTTCCTTATCCTCGATAAACCGACATAGATCGTTGCCCAGAATAGTCATCAGGTCGTAATTGAAACTGCCGCCCTGACCTTTCATGTCATGGGCGATGCCAAAGATGGTTTCCATGCGTTCCTTGGCATTGTCCCTATCGCCGATCAGACCGTCATATGACTTCTGCAACTTGACCAGGTCTTCCTCGACCCATTCAAGGTAGTTGTCGGCCATGCCGGCGATGACGGCTTCGGCTCGTTCAATCGCTTCAAGATCGACGGCACCGGGGCCACCCTTGCTAACTTTCGCGCTTAATGTGTTTGGCGGCTTGATTACCTGTACGTCTTCGTCGCTCATCAGCATTCCTAAATCTACGTTTAAAACCAAGCCTACCGGTGTGAAAAACACAGGGCAAGCTGCATCAATAACTTAGCCGTTCAACAGGGCCTCGACCTCATCTTGAGACAGTTCAGCTTCTTCATCACCGCCCTCGGTCACGGCGGCTTCCTTTCGGCGCTCTCCGCCCATATAGGCTGGGTTATCACGGCGTCGCCTGTCGGGACCAAAATACAATCCTGCACGCACAAAAGGGCGCGGACGTTCAATGATAGAACGGACCCGGGAGTATAACCCCTTTGCCGAAATCGGCTTAGCCAGAAACTCACTGACACCGGCATCGCGGGCTTCTACGACGCGGTTCATTTCCGTGTGTCCCGTCAACATGATGATCGGCACGAACGGATTGGGACTGTCCTTACCGGTGCGCACAAGCCGCGTAAAATCGAGACCGTCAAGGGGGTCCATATTCCAGTCACAAATGATGATATCAGCGGGAAAATGACGCAATTCCTTGAAAGCATCGGCACCGTCACCCGCGTCGATACAGTTCTTTACGCCCAAGGCATGCAAAATGCTCGTGACGAGTGCACGCATGTGCTTGTTGTCATCGACAATCAAAAAGTTCAGTCGCTCAAGGTTGTACTCTGCCATACGATAAAGAGACTCTCCCAGGCCTCACACTCAAGACCAACTAACATGCTACAAATAGTGACATATCCTTAACAAATAGTCACACCTGCAAGGGACTTTATATGAAATAAAACACCCTGATGATGACAAGCTAACTTGCATCGCCATTGGGTGAAACCTCTTTGCCTCGCTTCACGCGGCGGTCTTCGCCATCGAATTCACCGTCCTTACGACGACGGTCAGGGCCGAAGAAATCTTCGCTCTTAATGAAGGGCCGATCATCCTCAAGGACTGAAACAATCCTTGACATCAATGACTTAGCGGAAATAGGCTTGCCCAGGAAGTCATTGACCCCGGCGTCACGGGCCTGCTTGGCAAGACTTTCTTCGGTGTAACCGGTGATCATTATGATCGGCAGGAATTTTGTGACTTCGACAGGCTCCGAGCGAATTCGACGCACACATTCCAGTCCATCAACACCGTCCATTTTCCAGTCAACGATCGCTAGGTCGGCTTCAAAACTTGATAAAACCTCAAGCGCCTCTGCACCGTCGCGGGCTTCTTCAATATCTTCGAATCCCAGGGCCTGAAGAATGGTTCTGATGAGTGTACGGAAATGCAGATTGTCTTCGACAATCAGCACAGCAACCTGCTCCAGATCCAAATCCGCCATAAGCCCTCCCCGGCCCAACACTCATTTCAATTGCCTGTTCGTGTTTTTAATTGTCAGCTGCAATTGAGTACCTGACTAATATACAGGTATATTCACACCGTCCTCAACTACAACAATCCCAGACCTTTCAGTTCAGCCGCCATTTCCGGTGGTAAACAGGCATCAACTTGGTCCGGCGAGCCATCCTCCAGGTCCCGTGGCGCGTCTTTGACATCCAGGTATCGCCATCTCTGAAAGGCCCTGAATTCCTTTAATTCAGTCCTGACCAGTTGCGGGTCCAGAACCAGCGCACAAGACGGTTTGCCCTCGGAATTGACGCCGCGTTCAATGCCCAGCAATCGTTGGCGGACACGGATAAAACGCTTGATCACCCAATAGATGGAACCGCCCTTGAGAAGCTGGTCCGCTCGTTTCGGTGTGTTGCGGGTAATGTGTGCCAGAACGCCCTCGTTCTTCAGACGACTTTCCTGAATCCGGGCCAGATGCTCTACATCCTCGACACCAACCGAAAGCTTGATTATATGCCAGATCATATGGGGTCTCACATGCCCTTTGAATAATCGTAGGCAATTTGGCGTTTATCCTCGCCCATGAATTCGAGTTGTCGGCGACGCCTGTCGGGTCCGAAATAACTTTCGGTCCGAATGAACGGGCGTGGATTTTCAATGATCGAGCAAATTCTTTTGTACAGCAGCTTTGCCGATATGGGTTTCGCCAGAAACTCGTTAATACCCGCATCTCGGGCCTCGACAATTTTGTCCATCCCCAATTCACCGGAAACCATGATGATGGAAGCGAATGGATCGGTGCCATGCTCTCCTGACCGGATATTGCGCACCAGATCAATCCCGCCCATGGGCTCCATTAGGTTGTCGGTGAAGATGATATCTATCTCATTGGTTTCCAGGGTTTTCAAGGCATGTTCTCCACTATGAGACTCCTTGATGTCACGTATACCAAGCGCCCTGAGGACTCGCTTGAGGATCAAAAGCATCGGTTCATAATCGTCAACGACCAGAACCTTCAGTTCGCTAATGTTGAAATCAGACATATTCCCCAAAGTATCCAGAACACAGTTATTGTTGCCTTGGGTATCAGCATAGAACAAAAGACGTTGAAACAATCTACCGAATCTCTACCACCCACCACTCTGTAGCCATTTTTTCACCATCCACAATCGGTCCGATCCCCAGAACCCTTCGCCATCGACAATAATATATGGCGATCCGAAAACGCCTCGCGCGATGGCCGCGTCAGTTTCATCACGCAGTCGTTGCTTGACGGCATCATCGCCAAGAGCGTCCAGGATATTATTTCTGTCCATATGAAGCGCCTCGGCGATGTCAGCGACAGATTCGGGATTGCTGATATCTTTCCCTTCGCCAAAACAGGCGTGAAACAGGGACTTCGCCAACAGTCTCGCCTGCAACGGGTCGCGGTCTTCAGCCCAGTAAAAGGCCCTGGCCGCAGCGACCGTCGACAGTGGGAATTTCTCCGGCAACACCATCGGCACATCCATATAGCGCGCCATGCGTTGCCAGTCGTGTTTGGCATAGTCGCCCCTGAGCGGTTGATCGGCCAAGGGTTTGGCACCGCTAACCTTGAATGCGGCACCGAGCAGAATAGGCCGCCAACGAACATCTCGGTCGTGTGCTGCGGCCAGTTCGTCAATCTTTACAGATGCGAAGTACCCGTAGGGGGAGGAAAAATCGAAATAGAAATCTATCGGTCCAGACAAAACGTCACCATGGGATCTCTGCGCCATCGTAATTCAACATCCTGCCGGAGGTCTCGAGCGTCAATCCATCAATCACCCGGCGCATTCCGCTGACACTTTCTTCGGCATCGATCAGGCCACTGGGGCCGCCCATGTCGGTACGGACCCATCCGGGATGCAACATGGCAACTGATATGCCACGTGGGCTTAAATCCACTGACAGGCTTTTCATTACCGCATTCAGGGCCGCCTTTGATGAGCGATAGATATAACTGCCGCCTGCCTCATTGTCGGCTATAGAGCCCATTTTGCTGGTGATCGAAATAATTTTTTTCAAATCGCTGGCGGCGACGTTTTCAAGAAAGCATTCCGTTACCTTCAACGGTGACATGGTGTTGACATGCATGACATCGTCCCAGGCCGCATAATCAACCCCGCCAAGCTTCACCGGTCTGGGACCATAGACACCGGCGTTATTCAAAAGCAGGTCGATGGGCTCCTTGCGCAGAGACTTCGCCAAAGCCTGTATCGATGCGTGGTCGGTTATATCGAGCTGGTGGACGCCGATGTCACCGTCAATATCGGCGAGCCCCGGGGCCGCCTTTTCTTCGCGACAGGTCGCAATAACGCGCCAGCCGTCAGCCACGTATTGGCGAGCGAATTCCAGCCCAAGCCCCCTGTTGGCTCCTGTAATCAAGACTGTCGGCATCAGTTATTTTCTCCCCGTTTCACTATCCAGAATACGTACTGTTTCAACCATCAGACGGGCAGTCATTGCCAGCGCCGCGGGTTTGATCGTGTCTGGATGATCGCCCGGCGTATGATACGTCTGAAATATCATCGGGCGCAGAAATTTTATCAGCCACAGGGGATTATCTGGATTATCAACATAGCGCCGCAACGTCTGTTCATCATCTTTCGGCAGCACGGTAACCCCAACACCGACAACCCCCTTGTCATAAAAGGCCCGATGATCACTGCTGAAGCGCGGAACACCACCGTGCAAACCGTTGTAGATACCAAACTTGTCCCCGGCCTTTTGCATGGCCCGGACCATGTCTGATTTCCGGGTACCCGACCCGACATCCCAGACACCGAAGGCATCGCCGATGCCGCACATTTCGAAACTGGCGATCCCAATGGCGCCGAGCACATCCGGCCTTTCGGCGTGATTCTTTGCCCCCAACAGGCCATATTCCTCGCCATCGCTGAACAGGAACCGGACACGCAGATTCTGAGGCGGTTGGGCTTTCAGGGATTGTAGCGCCGACAGGGCGGCGGCGACGCATGATGCATTATCGTTAGCAGCGGGCGTATCGGGAACCGGGTCCGTATGGGCGGCGATGATCAGCAATCTTTCGCCCCGACCGACATCGGCGACGATATTGCGCCCTTCGAAACTGCGGTATACGAACGGCTCTTCCATATAGGTAATAGAAGCGGCATCAAGAGCATCTTTAACGGCATCCGTACGACCGGCCCTGTCACGGCCCGACAATACCCGGACAAAAGCCATCGGCGATGGCGCTTTCAGATATTCAGACATTTCAAGGGGCCGCGGTGGTGCCGGGTCGCCACACGACGCCAACAACCCGACCATCAGGGCTGCAAGCCCCGCAATACCAAGTGATTTGACCATCTGCGAAGGCTACTGAACGGCGAGGCAAAGGTAAAGCGCCCCATTCCGGGGCTTGCAAGTTGCCATACAAAGGATTAATGTTCTTGTTATGTTCTTACCTGATGAAACCGCCGGGATTCCCCGGTCTGTCCTGTTTGCGTCCGCTGTTGCCGCCGGCTTCCCCTCGCCCGCCGACGACTTTATCGAGGGTGCGCTCGACCTGAACGCGCACCTGATTGACCGTCCGGCAGCGACGTTCATCGTCCGCGTCGAAGGGGCATCGATGACCGGGGCCGGAATTCTGGATGGCGACTTGCTGATTGTCGACCGTTCGCTGGAGGCAAGGCCGGGGCATATCGTCGTTGCCGTCCTGAATGGCGACCTGACGGTGAAGCGGCTGATCCGCACGGTGACGGGGCTGGCGCTAAAGGCCGAGCACCCTGACTATCCCCCGATCGCGATTACGGCGGATGCCGATTGCGCCATATGGGGAGTCGTCACCGGCTCGGCACGACGTTTTCGCAGCGACAAGTAAGACCGATGTTCGCGCTGGTCGACTGCAACAATTTCTATGTTTCCTGCGAGAGGCTGTTCGACCCTAGATTGGAAGGCTGCCCCGTCGTCGTCTTGTCGAACAACGACGGCTGTATCATCGCGCGTTCGAACGAGGCCAAGGCACTGGGCATCGCCATGGGAACGCCGCTGTTCAAGGCGATGCCTGAAATTCGTCGCCATGGGATCAAGGTCTATTCATCCAATTATTCCCTGTATGGCGACATATCGGCGCGCGTGATGAGGACGCTTGAGGCTTTCAGCCCCGATATTGAAATCTATTCCATCGATGAAGCGTTTCTCAATCTCGGCGGACTGGAACGTCACGGCATCGCCGACCATGGCCGGGAACTGCACAGAACCGTCAAACGCTGGACCGGCATTCCGGTTTCCGTCGGCATCGCACCTACCAAAACCCTGGCCAAGATCGCCGCCGGAATCGCCAAGAAAAACCCTGACCTGGGCGGTGCCCTTCTGATTGATGATGAACAGGCCCGGCGCCAGGCGCTGGCGGCGACCGATATCGGCGACGTGTGGGGCATCGGAAGACGCTGGGCAAAGATGCTGGGCACCAACGCCATATCGACGGCGCTCGATTTCCACGACATGCCCGCGCCCTGGGTTCGGGGGCGCATGGGCGTCGTCGGGGCACGCACCCACATGGAACTGACCGGAACCCCTTGTATCGACCTGCAAACCCGCCCGCCGGACAAACAAACACTGTGCGTGTCGCGTTCTTTCTCGCAGACGGTGAGCGAACGCCGGGTGCTGCGCGAAAGCATCGCCGCTTTCGCCGCCCGTGCCGCCGAAAAGTTACGCCGGGGCGGCCTGTTCACAACTGCCGTCAATGTCTTCGTCAGAACCAACGGCTATCGCACCGACCAGACTCAATACCGCAATGCCGCGACCCGTGCGCTGGCGACGCCGGGCAGCCACACCGTCGATATCGTCGGCGCGGCGATGGCGGCGTTCGATGACATTTACCGGGACGGCCTGCAATACAAACAGGCCGGTGTGATGTTGCTCGACCTGAACCGGCCAGACGCTATCCAGCCCGACATGTTTGCCCCCACCCATAAACGAAACGACAAACTGATGACGGTCCTTGATGATATCAACGCCCGCCTTGGAAGCGATGTTCTGCGTCTGGCGGCTTCCGGCACCGGGGCAGGAACTGGCAATGGTGGCAAACGGCGAACCTTTACAGTGCAAAGCCACCGCTCGCCGCGCTACACCACCAACTGGCGGGAACTGCCCATCGCCAGGGCTTGAAAAAGTCCTGAAACTGGCAATAACGAGCATTTGGCGCTAAAATGTCTGGGGTATTGCAAACGGGATAAACCATGGCTATCGAAGGCGTCAGCGCCTATCTGAATTCCATCTACACGACGCACCGCGTCGTTTCGGCCAAGCACACCACCACCTTCGGCGGTGAAATCAGTGGTGGCCGCACCATTGAGGACGTCGTCACGCTGAGCCCGGCCGCACAGGAAGTGCTGAAGAACCAGTCTGAAAAGGTGCCGCTCGATACAGAAGGCAACCCCATCCTGAATGAAGCCAAACCGGCCACCAGCAACAACAGCAACATCGTCGCCGCCAATCTGGAAGGCCGCGACCTGACCGGAACCGACCTGACCGGCGCTGCCCTGAATTATGCCAACCTGAAAGACGCCAACCTGGACAACACGGTTCTGAATGGCGCATCGCTTGCCAAGGCCGACGTCACCGGCGCGACCTTCATCAATGCTGATTTACGCGGCGCAAACCTTAGCGGCGTGACCGGCCTGACGGCGGAGCAACTGGCCTCTGCCCGTGTCGATATTTCAACGGTGCTACCGATTGCGGTGGTGCGGGTGGAAGAAACTTATGACGAGCCCGGAAAACGCGGATTGCTGTATGCAAAGCTCAACGGGTTTGATGGAAATTCACCCTACGCGGATGATTATTAGGCCTTAAAGCAGGAACCAGGCGGCCAACCCCAGAAACGAGGCAAAGCCAACAACATCGGTAACGGTCGTCAGCAGGACACTGGATGCGACCGCCGGGTCGATGCCATTGCGTTCCAGAAACAGCGGGATTGTCGTCCCGGCCAGTCCGGCGACAACCATATTAACGATCATCGCCATGGCAATGACGACACCAATCGCCTGACTGTCGAACCAGAACCAGGCGACACCCCCAGTCAGCGCGGCAAACAAAACGCCATTGAAGCCACTGACAATCAGCTCCTTGCCGACGACGCGAAGCGCGTTGGTGGTCGTCAGTTCCTTCATCGCCAGTGCACGCACGGTAACGGTCAGGGTCTGCGTGCCGGCGTTGCCGCCCATGGACGCAACAATCGGCATCAACACCGCCAGCGCGACGATCTGATCGATGGTGCCTTCGAAAAACCCGATAATGACGGATGCCAGAATGGCCGTACCCAGATTGACCAGCAGCCACGAAAAACGCGACCGCACGGTATCGACAGCGGCATCGTACAGATCATCTTCGCGTACACCACCCATGCGCATGATGTCTTCTTCGTGTTCTTCATGGATAACGTCGACAACGTCATCGACGGTAATCGCCCCGACCAGTCGCCCGTCGTCATCGATAACCGGGGCCGACACAAGGTCGCGTTGGCGAAACAGGAAAGCGACTTCTTCCTGATCCATGGCGACCGGGATCAGCTTCATTTCCTCGGTCATGGTGTCGATGACCTTATCGGAGCGCTTGCCCCTGAGCAGTCTGCTCAGCGGAATACTGCCCAGCGGTTTGAACTGCGGATCGATAACGAAGATGTCGTAGAATTGTTCGGGCAAAGAGCCCCCGTCATCGGTTTGTTCACGCATGAAGTCGATGGTTTCGCCAATCGTCCAGAATTCCGGAACGGTAACGACTTCGCGCTGCATCAAACGACCGGCACTGTCTTCGGGATAGGCGAGGCCTTCTTCAATCAGTGCCCTGTCGCCAACAGGAATGGCATCAAGGACCTGCTTCTGATCCTCTTCATCCAAATCCTCAACGACTTGCACCGCGTCATCGGTTTCCAGTTCGACAACGGCGGAGGCAACGTAATCGACACCCAGATGTTCGATGATGTCTTCACGAACGGCATCATCCAGTTCGGACAGAACATCGGCGTCCAGATCGACACCGATGACATTGACCAACGCCTGGCGTTCGTCCGCGCTCAAATGTTCCAGAACGTCGGCAAGGTCGGAATAGTGCAACGGCGCGATGAGTTCCTGAACCCGCTCGCGTTCGCCCGATGCAATGGCATCGACGAGAAGTTGCTCGTCTATGACATGGACCGGATTGGCCACTCCATCAGTGTGCTCGGTGTCGGTGCTCACTGTCCGCCCTCACATAAACAAAAAACAGGCCCGTCGCTCTTTCAAGCGGCGAGCCTGGGTGATGGTGCGGTCACAACGACCCAAACTTCCACCCCGTTATCAGAATAGCGGCCTCAACGTTTAGCCACTATCGGAGACTCGCCAAATTCTGCGAGTTTTATAATAGATGAAATGGGTCAAGTCACGCTTCGTGGGCCAAGAATGTTGAGAGCGTCGCAACACCCCATTTGAACCATTTGTTTCAATGTTTATTTATTTTGCAACATGTGATGCACGTCACACCCGATAAATTCAAATGAGACTAGGTTCCCTCCACGATGCGACGACGACATTGTGAAGTATTTGAAATTAGGTGCGACATGTTAAGAATTTTATATGCTGTGGTTCTGATGTTTTCCTACGCGCTGGGTTTTTCCAGCCGGGATTTTTCTAACCGCGTGTACTACACGCCCAGAGACTAGACGAGACAATCACAACAAGCGAAATCAATTCGCATCGAAACCGGACCCTGCCGAAAGACTTCGGTTCAAGAAAAAGGGTGAACTTCAAAAAATCATAAAAATACCCCGCCCCAGTTTTCCTGGAGCGGGGTGTTTTTGGTGCGGTCGAGAAGACTCGAACTTCCACCCTATTGCTAGGACAGCGACCTCAACGCTGCGCGTCTACCAATTCCGCCACGACCGCTTATTCCTTTAAGTATATTCGAAAAATGTTACGTTCTCGAATGGTGGGGAATAGCAAATCCCGAGGGGTCAGGCAAGCATCACCGCAAAGGTTTTTCAACGATATGGAATGGTTTGTTTCCAAACAACGCGTCGCTTATGAGGCGGCGTCTGATTTTATGCAGCAAAGGGCCGCCGATATCCGCGCCGGATCTGCGCCTGACGCCGTCTGGCTGCTTGAACACCCGCCCTTGTATACCGCAGGAACCAGCGCATCGGAGGCCGATTTGCTGGATGCCGGCCCCTTCCCCGTTTATCAGACCGGCCGTGGCGGCCAGTATACCTATCACGGGCCCGGACAGCGCATCGCCTATGTCATGGTCGATCTGAAAAATCGGAATTCCGACGTCCGCGCCTATGTCCGCGATCTGGAAGCCTGGATCATCGCCGCACTGGCGCGCTTTGGCGTGACCGGAGAGCGACGCGAAGGACGAGTCGGCATCTGGGTTGCCCACGATGATGGCCGGGAAGACAAAATCGCCGCCATTGGCGTGCGCGTCCGCCGCTGGGTGACCTTTCACGGCATATCCATCAACGTCGCGCCTGATCTATCCCACTATCAGGGCATCGTGCCATGTGGCATCAGTGGCCATGGGGTGACATCGCTGGCGGAACTGGGGATCGAAGCGAGCATGGCCGATATGGATGTGGCGCTGAAAGAAACCTTTGCCGAGGTCTTTGCCATGACACCGGGGGCGGACATAGAACTCTAGGCAGTCGGCAGGGATTTAAACCCGTCTTCAGTGGGATCACAGGGTTCCAGGGCGAGCGCATCGACAACGGCCAGATGCGGCCCTTCCCGGCACAGCGCCAACATTGCATCGACATCCGCATCATCACCGCTAAACACCGCTTCGACACTGCCGTCACGGCGATTGCGAACCCATCCGGACAAACCCTTGATATCAGCCTGCTGACACGTCCAGGCGCGATACCAGACGCCCTGCACGCGCCCTGTAATGCGCACATGAATGGACTTCATCAGATACCCGGTAAATTGTGGAAGCCGAGCCAGACCGGCTCGTCGCCGGTGACCTCGCATTCAATGACAGATTTGATGCCGTCTGGTGGATCGCCATCGGAGAATTGTCGCAGCATATCAAGAACCAGGGCAACTTCTCCGGCGAACAGGGCCTCGGTGGTTTCATTGGATGACCGATCCCTGGACCATCCATGAACGCCCAGGTTTTCGGCCCGTGACAACATCCAGCCGTGCATGCCCACCCGGTTAAAATCGCCTTCTATGGCGACCCGAACGACCATTTCATGACTTCCGAATGACATTTACTCGAACTCGATAATAACCTGATCAACGGCGAGATTATCACCGGGGACGGCCTTGACGGCGGCAACGACTCCGTCCTGTTCAGCGTGCAAAACATTTTCCATTTTCATTGCCTCGATCACCGCCAGGGTATCGCCGCCCTTGACCTTTTGGCCTTCCTTGACGGCAAGCGACATCAACAGGCCGGGCATTGGCGAGGCAACAATCTTCGACATGTCAGGTGCGACTTTTATCGGCATCAGGGCATACAATTGCGCAGCCTTTGATTTCAGCACCCTGACATCAATACTGAGACCCGAATGGGTCAGCCGATAGGCAACGCCGCTGCGTTCGACCTGCAGGCAGACGATGCGGCCATTAATTTGGGCATGATACAGGGGCTCACCCAATTGCCAGTCGCTACGAACATGCCAGTTTTCTTCGCCATCGTCGGAATTGATCGTGACATCATGACCACCGGTGACGACCTGTGTCGAAACCGAATGGCTTTCGCCATCCATCAATACTATCCAGTCCGCCAAGACTGTCCGTTCGTGTCCATCACATTGGCCACTGATGGATGCGGCACGTTCCTGATAGGCCCGGTGGATAGACGCAGCAACAGCCATCAACAGGCCCGGTTCATCGTGGGGAACGTCGGCACTGTTGAAACTGTCGCCATATTCATCGGCAATAAAATCGGTGCTGAGCTTGCCCGACTGAAAACGGGAATGCGACATGATCGCCGCCAGAAAAGCGATGTTATGATCGACGCCACGAATGTAAAAAGCGTCCAATGCCTGGCCCATTCGCGCGATGGCCTCATCCCTGTCAGAACCATACGTGACCAGTTTGGCGATCATCGGATCATAATGAATTGAGATTTCATCGCCTTCGGTCACGCCGGTATCAAGCCTAACGTTGGCATTTTCTTCCGGACCAACGAAGTGCGAAAGACGACCAATGGACGGCAGGAACCCGCGGAACGGATTTTCAGCATAGACGCGGGATTCCATCGCCCAGCCTTTTGGCGAAATATCCGTTTGCTTCAACGTCATTTTTTTACCAGCCGCGATCCTGATCATCTGTTCAACCAAATCGATACCGGTCACCATTTCGGTCACCGGGTGTTCGACCTGCAGCCGAGTATTCATTTCCAGAAAATAGAAATTGCGTTTGTTGTCGACGATAAATTCGACGGTCCCGGCCGACACGTACTTAACTGCCTTCGACAGCTTGACGGCCTGTTCCCCCATGGCGGCACGGGTTTTCTCGTCAAGAAACGGACTGGGTGCTTCTTCGATGACCTTTTGGTGTCGGCGCTGGATGGAGCATTCGCGCTCACCCAGATAAATGGTATTGCCGTGGCTGTCGGCGAGAACCTGAATTTCAATGTGACGCGGTTGTTCGATGAACTTTTCAACAAACACCCGGTCATCGCCAAAACTGGACTTGGCCTCGCGTCGGGCGGCGCTGAAACCATCGCGGGCTTCGGCATCGTTGCGCGCAATTCGCATGCCCTTGCCGCCACCACCGGCAGACGCCTTCAACATTACCGGATAACCAACCTTCTTTGCTGCCTTGACCGCCTGGGCCGGCGTGTCCAATTCGGCAGCGTGACCGGGAACCGTGCTGACGCCAGCTTTGTCGGCCAGCTTCTTCGATTCAATCTTGTCACCCATCTTGGTAATCGCGTGAACGCCGGGGCCGATAAAGGCAATGCCGTTACGCTTTAGCTTGCGGGCAAAGGAAGCGTTTTCAGACAAGAAGCCATAGCCGGGATGAACGGCATCGGCCTTGGTTTTCTTGATAGCCCCAAGAATCTTGTCAATATCGAGATAGCTCTGAGAAGATGGCGCCGGACCAATTGCAATGGATTCATCTGCCATTTCCACATGTAGCGCATCGGAGTCAGCATCGGAATAGACGGCAACCGTCTTGATACCCATACGTCTGGCGGTTTTTATGACCCGGCAAGCAATTTCACCCCGGTTGGCGATAAGTATTTTTTTGAACATTCGGTGCCTCAGGCAATGTGACCTGTAAATTTCATTATCAACATAATCCGCTATCCGTCGTGGTCTAGCAAGACCCGCCATTTACTTTGATTAGCACAAACGCATATTATGGATTTCAATATTAACACGATGTCCTGGGGGGGGAGGTCGCAAAAGCTGTTTAGCCAACTGAATTTGGGAACCAAGGTCGCCTTGCTGGTCAGCACCATTCTGGTGGTGGTTTCGCTTGTCGGCACGGCTTTGTTTGTCAAAATCCAATTCCAAACCTTCGAGTCCGATGCGCTGCGTGGCGCGACAGTTGCGCTGACTTTGCTTGAATCCCTGCATACGGAAACAATGCTCCACCGAACGAACCAAGAAGACAAATATACGACCATTCGTAATCTTAACAGCATCATGAACCGGGTCGAGATGAATTCAAACAAGTTGAATTTATGGCTTGTGCAGGGACCAAAAATTATTGAATTTCAGAAAAGGAATAATCGTTATGTTGAGCCCCCCCAGGACGATATAGATCGGCAGGTCATGTCAACCGGAAAACCAGTCCAGAAAATGCGGTCAGACAACGTTTTTCGTCTGACCTGGCCGGTCATCATGGGACAAGGCATGGCCAGCGATACAAAGTGCCTGACATGCCATAACGAAACAATGGGCATACATAATGATGATATCATTGGCGCCTATTCCGTCGCCTTTAACGTCACAAACGCCAGACACCGCTTAAACAAAGAGTCAACGAATGCCATTGCTCTCGCCATCCTGGCTTCCACCCTGATCGCCATTTCGACGGCCTTGTTTCTTAACAAAATTGCCGGTCGGCCGTTGACCGAGATGACCGGGCTGATGCGTCGTCTTGCCAACGATGATCTTGATGTCAAAATTCCAGAACACAATCGATCCGATGAAATCGGCGAGATGGCTCGTGCACTTCAGGTGTTTCGGAAAAACACAATACGGCGCCATACCGCTGAAGCTGAAAGTCATACCAGTGAAGTCTACCTGAATTCAGTTGTGAAAAGCATGCTTAACGGGCTGATCGTTATCGATGCCCAGGGCATCGTGCAATCATACAACCCGGCCGCGGCCAGGATATTCCTGTACGAAGAAGGCGAAGTGCTTGGACAAAATGTTTCCATGTTGATGCCTGAACCGGATCACTCTCAACACGACCAATATCTGAGCCGTTATCTGAGCGATGCAAAACCACACATCATCGGTTCTGGCCGAGAAGTAAAAGGCAAGCGCAAGAACGGCGACGTATTTCCGATGGAGTTATCTGTCAACGAAATCAAAATCGGCAGCAAGCATATGTTCGTCGGCACGATTAATGATATCACCGAGCACAACAAAATGACCGAAGCGCTGGTCGACAGCGAAGGACGATTCAGGGATTTCGCCCAGGCCGCATCTGACTGGTTCTGGGAAACAGATGAAAATCTTAATTTCACCTATATTTCAGAACAGTTTTTCAGACTGTCAAAAATTCGTAAGGAAGACATTATCGGTCAGCATCTGTTCAAGGTTATATCCGAGAATAGTGGCTCCGATGCATCCAAAGATATTCTTCAAGAATCGATCGACATCACAGAAGTATTTCATGACTTCAGTTACGACATCAAAGGGCGTGACGGCTCTCTTTCATATGTCAGCCTGAACGGCATGCCGTACTTTTCCGAGGAAGGAATTTTTTGCGGTTACCGTGGCACCGGCACCGACATCACCAAGCGTAAGACCGCCGAGATGCAACTTCTTGCAGCCAAGGAAGACGCCGAATCAGCCAGCAAGGCCAAGTCGGATTTCCTGGCAAATATGAGTCATGAATTGCGAACGCCACTTAATGCCATCATTGGCTTTTCAGAAACCATGTCATCGGGAATCGTTGGCGAGGTAGAGAACGAAACCCACCGCGAGTACACGAAGCATATTTTTGAATCCGGCATCCATCTGTTGGGGCTGATCAACACGATCCTCGACCTGTCACGCATCGAATCCGGCAAAATGTCTCTACGTCCTGAAAAAATTGATTTGCCCGAGTTCCTGCGTGAATTGGTCAATTCCGTCGAACCGCTGATGAAAAAGAACAACAACAAATTATCTCTGGATATGGCCAATAATATTGGTTCTATCCATTCAGACCCTGTCGCGCTTACTCAAATTCTGCTCAATCTTCTGGATAATGCGGGCAAGTTTACGACCCATGGAAAAATTTCCCTGTCAGTCGAACACACCACGGAACCCCTCGTCGACTCTGTTACTTTCACCATTACGGACAGCGGAATTGGAATGTCAGAAGTCCAGATGGAGAAGCTTTTCCATCCGTTCTCGCAGGGTGACTCAATGATCAGCAAAGTGTACGGAGGCACCGGGCTGGGCCTGTCAATTTGTCGAAGGATCTGTGACATGATGGGCGGTGAGATTTCCGTAGAAAGCACACTGGATGTCGGCTCTGTATTCACCGTCACCATTCCGGTGTCTTTCGAAAATCAGCAGAATTCTGACGACAGCATTTAAGTCGCCTACAGCGGGATATTACCGTGCTTTTTCCACGGATTATCGAGCTTCTTGTTCCTTAGCATTCTAAGGGACCGGCAAATGCGCATGCGAGTGTTGTGCGGCATGATCACATCGTCAATAAAACCGCGATGTCCAACGATAAACGGATTGGCAAAACGTTGCCTGTATTCTTCAGTACGTTCCTCGATTTTGTCGTCATCGCCAATGTCGTTCCTGAAAATAATTTCGACCGCTCCTTTTGGTCCCATCACTGCAATTTCAGCACTCGGCCAGGCGAAATTAACATCGCCGCGCAGATGTTTGGAGCTCATCACGTCGTAAGCCCCGCCGTAAGCCTTTCGCGTGATCACCGTAACTTTCGGCACGGTCGCTTCGGCAAAGGCATACAAAAGTTTCGCCCCGTGTTTGATAATGCCGCCATATTCCTGCGCCGTTCCAGGCAAGAACCCCGGCACATCGACGAAAGTAACAACGGGGATGTTGAAACAATCACAGAAACGAACAAAGCGCGCTGCTTTTTTCGAAGATTCAATATCAAGGCAACCTGCCAGCACCATGGGCTGATTGGCAACGATACCGACTGTACTGCCTTCCATACGACCGAAGCCGATCAGAATGTTGCCAGCGTAGTCCGGTTGCAGTTCGAAGAAATCACCTTCATCGACGACTTTGACGATCAACTCGCGCATGTCATAGGGCTTGTTGGGATTGTCTGGCACCAGCGTGTCGAGTGATTCCTCGATACGGTTTGGGCTATCGGGTGTCGGGCGAACCGGCGGTTTTTCGCGATTGTTCGCCGGCAGAAAATCAATAAACCGACGCAACATCAACAAAGCATCGGCATCATTCTCGAAGGCCTTGTCAGCGACGCCTGATTTGGATGTATGGGTCAACGCCCCGCCCAGTTCTTCGTGGGTGACGTCTTCCTGGGTCACTGTCTTAACCACGTCGGGTCCGGTGACAAACATATAAGATGTATTTTCGACCATGAATATGAAGTCTGTCATAGCCGGTGAGTATACCGCGCCGCCTGCACACGGCCCCATAATCATCGACACCTGCGGCACGACACCACTGGCCAGCACGTTACGCTGGAAGACTTCTGCGTATCCAGCCAACGAATCGACGCCTTCCTGAATGCGGGCACCGCCTGAATCGTTCAACCCGATCACCGGTGCCCCGACCTTCATCGCCTGATCCATGATCTTGCAGATTTTTTCAGAATGAGATTCCGACAACGAACCGCCCAATACGGTGAAGTCCTGACTGAAGACAAAAACCAGTCGACCATTGATCTGGCCGTATCCGGTAACGACACCATCCCCAGGAATGGTTTGCTTACTCATATTGAAATCAGAACATCGATGTTCGACGAACATGTCCCATTCTTCGAAGCTGTCCGGATCTAGCAGCATCTCAATACGCTCGCGCGCCGTCAGCTTGCCCTTTTTGTGCTGGTTCTCGATGCGCTTTTTGCCGCCGCCGAGGCGGGCCTGCTGACGCTTTTCTTCAAGTTGACGAATAATATCGTGCATTGGAACCTCGTGTTTTGCAGTTACCTTATACCAAGGACGATGCGAGTGTCATGAATTTGGCAGCCGTGGCGATATCAGCCCGTAAATTTTGATGCCGTTTCGCTGCCTCCATATCCTGCCCCCAGCGTTCATTCTGGTAAATTTCATCCAATTCAGCGGCATTAAAGGCCGCATCGGCAGTGATGTGGGCATCGGCAGCGGCGAGCGCAATAATCAACGATCCTGTCACAGTAGTCAGTGCAGAAACCCCGGTAAGTCCGAAACTGTCGAATTCCTGAAGTCGCCTCTCGAACAGTTCGGCATTTTCTGCTGGTTGCGTTACGGGCAACAATCCTGTCGTCGTCTGCATCTGAACGCCGATAGTATCGCCGGCCCAATCAATCAATCCTTGCCAGCAATCGTGTTGACGGCGCGCCAGATCCTCAGGCGCATCGACCCTGTAGCACACCATGTCCATGGCGCCATAACCGAGGGTTTCCTTAATAACGTCGGTGCGTCTTTTGTTGGTTCTGTCGCAAGCGGTATTTGCAAGACCAGACAGAGGCATTGAGCGAGGGTCGACCGTTTCACCCTGAGCCCGCCACTCATCGGCAATGGCATCTGCCAGTTTCCGACTCATCAAGACGAGAGGTTGACCAAGCGGCGTTGGAACCGCACGTCCATCAAGGGTTACGCCAAAACCGTCATCGACGGCATTCACGTCAACCGTATCGTAAAAACGCTTTGCAGAAGATGATGTCTCTGGCATCGCGATCAGGCACCCATAAGACGCGTCATGGCATCGGAGATATCGCCGAAACGATCAATGACAATGTCGGCCCCGGATTCTTTCAATTCATTACTTTCGTGGTATCCCCAGGCGACGCCAATGGCCATAGTTCCGGCATTCATAGCCATTTCCATATCAAAAGTGGTATCGCCAATCATGACCACCCTCGCGGCATCAACACCTGTTTCGGACATGGCATTGTGAAGCATTTCAGGATGTGGCTTGCCAGCCGCTCTGTCTGCTGTTTGCAGGGTAACAAAGCGCCCTTCAAGATCATGCGTGCCAAGCGTCGAGACCAGCCCCCGGTGCGCTTTCCCCGTGGCGACGCCAAGCAGCCAGCCGTCTTGTTCCAATATGTCGAGGGCTTCGATAGCACCTGTATATAATGGTTCGTGGACCTCACCCTTGTCGCGAAGACCGGAAAAGACCCGGCGATACCCTTCGCGAATATCCCATACTGCCGCATCATCAAAATCTGGGAACAACCCGGCTATTGCCGTTTCAAGCGGCAGACCAATGATCCTGCGCACGGCATCGGACGCTGGCGGTGGTGCTCCATGATCAATGCAGGCCTGCTGCATGGAATGAACGATCGAATGAAGTGAGTCTACAAGCGTTCCGTCACAATCGAAGACGGCCAGCTTTAATTGATTTGATTGGTCAGACGGTGAAGCAGTATCCAACGGTGGCGTTCCTTACTCAGATAAACGCCGATCATCATACAGAAACATGAGGGAGAATGCCGATAAATTTTACTGCCCGGCAAGGCATTTTGTGACGTTGACGCGCGCTTCAAGCGCCTTGACGTATTCCACCAGTTTTTCACCTGAAATAGTCATGCCCTTGCTCTTGAACACGGCACTTCCACCACGTTCATGAATGGCTTTCATACTGTCCAACTGTCTCTGCCACTTGGCAACGTAAGCAGCCCAATCACCATCATGCTTGCGTTTGACATAGGATTTGATGCTGTCGTGTGTTGCCGTCGACCAGAATTCACTTTTTGGCAACGGATCGCATTCAGTCGCCTGGGCGAGCGAAGTCGTCGTCGCAAAGACAACAAGAATGCTTGCAAGAACAAGCCTGTTCAGATGCTTAAAGGTCATCGATTCAGTCATACCAAACAACTTCGTGTTCGCCACAGAACCGCAATACGATATCAGGTTCCAGGACTTAGTTGTTACCTGTATCTGTAACTTCTCTGGCCACCTGTTCTGTCATGCCGCTATCAGACAAACACGCGTTCACGGTGACCCTGACTTCAAGCGCTTCGACATACTCAGACAGTTTAGCGCCACTCAGGACCAGGCCTTTTTTCTTGAAAACAGCTGTCCCGTCCCGGGCTTCGATCTTGCGCATGGATTTCAGCTGACGCTCCCACTTTTTCATATAGGGATGCCAGTCGCCGTTGTGTTTGCGTTCAACGTAGGAAGAAATTTTTTCATGGCTGGTCTTACCCCACCAGGCACCTTCAGGGATCTGGTCGCACTCGCCAATAGCGTAGGTTGGATTGGAAACCCGAATTGAGACATTTTCGCACGAGGATGCATCCAGTAGAGTCGACCTATGTGAAGTCTGCCGCAATATTGCAACGCTGATGGCTCCCATTGCCATCAAGGAACAACGATCCATCGAGGTCACAGGTGCTGAAATGCCTGTTCTTGTCGTTGGCAGTCGTGAATCCCTGGAACAGGCCGTTCGAAACCTTGTCGAGAATGCTATTCGCTATTCTGCCAGGGGAACGGTCATAACCCTTGATGTCGAGGACGCAGACGCCCCGGCCATTCGTGTCATTGACAGGGGGCAGGGGATTGATCCTGAAATGCGCCAGAAGATTTTTCGGCGTTTCCAGCGTGCCGACAGGCGTGCTGGCGGAGCTGGATTGGGGTTGTCCATCGTCCGGCGTACGGTGGAAAACCACAATGCAAAAATCTCTATTGAAGATACACCGGGCGGCGGTGCGACTTTCATTATCCGTTTCAAGGATGTTATTCGGCCCTAGTAAAACGGCTTGTTATTCAAAAAAATGAACGCATATGAAAGGTGTCAATTGTGCTGACGCCTTATCATTAGCACAGGGATAGGGCCGATGTGCGGAGTCTTTAAGCAATCCAATAACAGTCTGAAATTATTGGAACTTTTTCGATAATACAGAGCCGTTAACAATAGCTTAATTAGATAACACTTATATTTTTCACGTTGTCAGGAAACTGTAATGTCAGCCCTTTATCAAGGGCTGCAAATAACCCGGACAATAGAAATTTAGAAGAATTTCTAATTAAGGAGAAAGAACCATGACTGGATATCGTTTGATCAGTGTTTTCGGCGCGACTGTTGCAGCATCGCTTGTGTTTCGTTGTCTCGGCCAGACGCTCATTGTCCTCGACCAGCAATAGACGCATTACCCCAACCCCAGATTCACTATCAAGAATGGTATATTAGAACAGTTTCACCGGTCCTGGTACTCACGGAATGTCACGATAAGTTTATTTGATCGCTGCCAGCAAACGGGTCTAGTTCGGCGTCTTCATCAAAACCAAGGAATTCCCACGTTGCCATCATGTGTTCCGGCAGTGGGGCAATAATTTCGAGCACACCTCCCGAAGGATCGGGAATGCGTATGGCACGGGCATGCAGGTGGAGCTTGCGGCTTAACCCCGGCCCCTTGAGGAAGGCTTCAGCACCTCCGTACTTACCATCTCCCATAATCGGCGTTTCCAGCGCCAGGGCGTGAACACGCAGTTGATGGGTGCGGCCGGTCTCCGGCTCCATCACCAACCAGGCCGCCTTGCGTGACGCTTTCTCGACGGTGCGATAATAGGTAACGGCTCGCTTGCCGCCATCCGGTTCCGGGACAACGCGCTCGCCCTTAGCGCCCGGCATTTTCGCCAGCGCCAAATCTATTTTCCCATCTTTTGGTTCCGGCACACCGACGACAATTGTCCAGTACACCTTGCGAGCCGTTTTCGAGCGAAATACCGACGTCAGTTTCGCCGCCTGAGAAGCTCCTCGTGCCAGCACCAGAACGCCCGAAGTATCCTTATCCAGTCTATGCACCAGTCGCGGACGTTCCGGCGCTTCGAAACGCAGGGCATCAAGCATGCCATCGACACTGCGGGTAATTCCGGTCCCCCCCTGTACGGCAAGCCCCGGAGGCTTGTTGATAACGATCAAATTATCATCCATATGCAGGACGGATTCACGGATCATCCGGGCATCTGCGTCGCTGATATCTGCTTTGCTTTTCACTGGTCTTTTGCCTTCAGGGGCCTTGCCAAGGGGCGGCACCCGAATGGCTTGGCCAGCCTCGATACGCGTCGATGCCTTGGCCCGTTTACCATCAAGACGAACCTGTCCCTTTCGCAACAGCTTTTGCAGGTGGACATGACTTAGGTCCGGGTAATGACGCTTGAACCAGCGATCAAGACGCAAGTCATCCTCGTCGTCGGTGACATCAACAGTACTGACCCCGGTCATGTCAGTATTTGCCGGAATATGTGCATGCCAGCGTATAAACCGCCAACAGCAAGAAGAACAGATGCTGTGATATAAAGACCCGCCGATGCCATATGCCCACGCTCAATCAGAACAAAGACATCCAACGAAAATGTAGAAAACGTCGTGAAGCCCCCACATAGGCCAACAACAAGGAAGGCTCTCATTTCCTGACTGGGCGACCAAACCAATCCTGATATCTCGATGATTGAGCCAAGGGCGAATGAACCGATAATGTTGACAAGCAATGTTCCATAGGGGAACCCGGCATGCAGCCAATGACCGACACCGCTCATCATCAAATAGCGCATGACGGCCCCGAAGGCACCACCGAAGGCGACGGACAAAAGGATTTTAGCGCTCATTTATCAGAATCCTGTTTCTGTTCGCGCAGTTTATCCCAATAGGCCAAGCGTTTGGTAATTTCACGCTCGAACCCCCTGTCTTTCGGCTGATACAACCGCTGACGCTGCATGCCGTCGGGGAAATAGTTATCACCGGAAAAACCGTCTTCCTGATCATGGTCATAGGTATATCCCTCACCATAGCCCAGGTCCTTCATCATGGATGTCGGCGCATTGAGAATATTCTTTGGCGGCGTTAGTGAGCCTGTTTCTCGTGCTGCCTTAATCGCAGCCTTTTCAGCCTTGTAGGCGGCATTGGATTTCGGTGCTGTCGCCAAATAGATAACGCACTGTACCAGCGCCAACTCACCTTCCGGCGAGCCAAGGCGTTCGTAAGCTTGCCAGGCCGACATTGCGTGGCCCAGCGCATCCGGGTCGGCGAGACCAATGTCTTCGACCGCAAACCGAACCAAACGCCGGGCGATGTAATGAGGGTCTTCGCCACCGGCAATCATACGGGCGAACCAATACAGGGCGGCATCAGAATCTGAACCCCGCAAGGATTTGTGCAGAGCGCTGATCAGATTGAAATGACCTTCCTGCGATTTATCGTACAGGGGCATCCGTCGTTGTACGGCCTCGGTCAGGCGCACTGTATCCAGGGTGTCCTTGATATCCATGGCGAACAGTGTTTCAGCCATATTCAGCAAATACCGGCCATCGCCATCAGCCATGGCGCGGGTCGCCGACCGGGCGTCGACGTCAAGCGGCAGCGGCTTTCCTTCTTCCGTTTCCGCACGGATCAGCAACTCTTCCAAAGCCGCGTCATCAAGACAATTGAGGACCAGCACCTGACAGCGTGACAACAGAGCTGCATTCAGCTCGAACGACGGATTTTCAGTCGTCGCGCCAACAAGGATAACCGTGCCGTCTTCGACATAGGGCAGGAAACCGTCTTGCTGGGCCCTGTTGAAGCGATGCACTTCGTCGATAAACAACAATGTCCCCTGCCCGGCCTGACGCCGACCACGGGCCGCTTCAAACACCTTGCGCAAATCGGCGACGCCAGAAAAAACCGCCGACAATGGCTCGAAATGCAGGTCCGTGTGTTCAGCAAGCAAACGTGCGATGGTGGTTTTGCCGGTGCCGGGTGGCCCCCACAGGATAATCGAGGTAATGCTGCCCGCCTTTAACATGCGGCCAATGGGGGCATCGTCGCCCAGCAGATGACCCTGCCCGACGACTGAATTCAGATTGTTCGGGCGCAGCCGATCAGCCAGCGGACGTGGTGCTTGTGCCTCGAATAGCGTGCTCATCGATCAACCGCATGTTTAAGCACTTTATCACCCCGCTTAATGCTGATCTCCCAACGCTCGACCTGCCTAGACATTACCCTTTTCAGGGTCTCGACCCCTTCCAGAGAAATCCCGTTGACCGAGATTATTCTGTCATTTGGACGAAATCCGGCCCGCGCGGCATAGGTTCGGCGGTCAAGGCGCAGAATATAGACACCCGATTCAAAATCACTTAATCCCAATTCATCAGCCAGTGCCGGGGACATATCAACGAACACAACGTCGGAAAACGGGTGATCGCCCCCAAGGCTTGTAACATTACGGGGGGGATCTTCCGGTGGTGGGGCCAGCGATAGCATCAATGTCATTTCACGGCCACGCCGAAGCACTTTCAATTCCGCCTTGGCACCAATGCTTAAGGTGGCAATGCGATAATTCAGCCCTTTCGGATCATTCACCTGGAAGCCATCGATCAGCATCACCACGTCACCCAGCTTCAATCCGGCGGCATCGGCTGGTCCATTTTCATAGACCTTGTTGATGACAACACCGGTCGGGCGTTCCATGCCCAGACCATCGGCGATGTCAGCAGTCACCGTCTGCCCCCATGCACCAAACCACGCTCGCACCAGCCGCCCGCCCTTGGCCGTTCCCGCCAACACCGAACGCACCATGTTCGAAGGGATGGCAAAGCCGATTCCTTGCGAGCCGCCACTCTTCGAGAAAATTGCCGTGTTGATACCGATTAGGCGGCCATCCATGCCAATCAGGGCCCCGCCGGAATTGCCGGGATTAATCGCCGCGTCAGTTTGAATGAATGAAGCGAAATCCGTATCGCCGATCTGGGTTCGGGCCAAGGCAGAAACGATACCGCTGGTTACGGTCTGACCGACACCGAAAGGATTACCGATAGCCAATACCAGATCGCCGACGACCAGTTCGTCAGAATCGCTCAATGCAAGAAAGGATAGTTTTTCTTCGCCGGGATCAATTTTCAGAACGGCAAGGTCTGTCGGCTTGTCGGTGCGCACAAGTTTCGCTTCGAATTCACGACGGTCTGACAGCACGACGGTAATCTGGTCGGCCCCTTCAATGACGTGATAATTGGTTACGATCAGGCCGTCGGAACCGACAATAACGCCTGAGCCCAGTGAGTTCTGAACCTTTTTTCTGGGTGTAGACAGGCCAAGACTGTTGCCAAAGAACCGCTTGAAAAACGGATCACTGAAAAGCGGCGACACCCGACGGGTGCTGACGACCTTCTTGGTGTAAATATTGACCACCCCGGGCGCCGCACGGGAAACCAGCGGCGCGTAGGACAATTTTATTTCACCAGCAGATGCTGGAACTTTTCTCGCGGCTTCGCCCTGAATGGGAAGCAACAACGAAAGAATCATCGTGAAGGCGAATAGAAGCCTTGGTATGCGGAACATGGGAACGGCTAGTCCTTGTCTGTGTATTATCAGCAAAAGTGGCGCGCAGTGTACCATTTCAGCCAGAAAATCGTTGCTATAATTACCATTAATACTGTCGATAGCCGCCCCCATCAATCTATGCTAATCAGATGACTATGAGCATTCATCCAGTCATTCTTTCGGGCGGTTCCGGCACTCGGTTATGGCCGCTGTCGCGCAAGTATTTCCCCAAGCAGCTGCTGGCGCTGAATTCCGAAAACACCTTGTTGCAGGAAACCCTGAAACGTGTTTCAGGCAATGGATATGAGCCGCCGGTAGTTATCTGCAACAATCAACACCGGTTCATTATTGCCGAGCAAATCCGTGAAATCGATACCCAGGTCGATTCAATAATTCTGGAGCATACGGGCCGCAATACGGCCCCCGCCGCTGCCGTTGCCGCGCTTGTGCTGGCCGAGCAAGACCCGGATGCCGTTATCCTGATGCTGCCATCGGATCATGTAATTGAAAACCGGGACGCATTTCTGAATGCCATCGAAGTTGCCATGTCTGCTGCCAACGAAGGCCACCTTGTAACCTTTGGCATCGAACCCAGTGGGCCGGAAACAGGCTATGGTTATATTCTTGGTGGCGATGAAATACACAATGCGTCTGGCTGCTTTCAAGTCAGGAAATTCATAGAAAAACCGGACCTGCCAACGGCACAGGCCATGCTGGCTGATGGTGGGCACGCTTGGAATAGCGGCATGTTCCTGTTTCGCGCCGACAGCTATCTTGAGGAATTGAAACGCCTGCAGCCCGACATGTTCGACCTGTGCAGCAAGGCGATTGCATCAAGTACCATAGACATGGATTTCCGGCGCCTCGAAGAAAGTACATTCGAGAAGTGTCCGTCCTTGTCCATCGACTATGCCGTCATGGAACACACGGACAAGGCCGCTGTCGTCCCTGTCGACATCGGCTGGAGCGACCTAGGCGCATGGTCCGCCATGTGGGAAATATCAAACAAGGATTCTGACGGCAACGTCCTTAAAGGCGATGTCATCGTTTCGGAATCATCTGGCAACTATCTGCAATCCAGCGGACCGCTCATCGCCGCACTCGGCCTGACAGATATGGTCGTCGTCATGACCGACGATGCGGTTCTGGTAACCACCAAGGACCATGCCCAGAACGTTGGTAACATTGTCGATATAATGCAACAGGACAATCGCGTTGAGCACATGTATCACACACGTGTTCACAGGCCATGGGGCTGGTATCAAACTCTGGGTACGGGCGAGGATTTTCAGGTCAAACGTATTTTTGTTAACCCGGGTGCCCGATTGTCCCTGCAACGCCACAAACGCCGCGCCGAACATTGGGTTGTTATTTCAGGCGAGGCCAAGGTGCACTGTAGCGGCGAAGATTTAATACTGAATGCCAACCAATCCACGTACATCCCCATTGGTGCCGAGCACCGATTGGAAAATGCCACCGACGAGGCATTGTTTCTGATAGAAGTACAGTCCGGTGATTATCTCGGCGAAGACGATATCGAACGTCTTGATGACGATTACAAACGCGACCAACAGGAATAAAGATACATGTCCGCTACCATCAATGTTGAAATATCGCCCGGCGAACTGATCGACAAGCTGACGATCCTGGCAATCAAGCTGGAACGCATCAGCGACGAAGCTAAACTGATGAACATTCGCATTGAACACGACACCCTGACCAAAGCGCTCGCCGCTTCGGTCCCATCATCAGATCGACTTGACGACCTGACCGGCCAGTTAAAGGCCGTCAACGAAGAGCTGTGGGAAATCGAGGACGATATTCGCGACTGCGAACGCGACAAGAACTTTGGCGATAAGTTTATCGGACTGGCCCGGGCCGTCTATGTCACCAACGACAAACGATCCATCGTCAAACGCGATATCAATGAACACCTTGGCTCGAGTCTGGTCGAGGAAAAATCTTACGCGGAATACTAGGGTGCGGATGTTCCAGCTTCAGGATCGTCTGCAAAAGGCCCTTCGGACAAAACGTTCGGGAAATGCATCCGGGGTGCTGCTGATATCGGCCGGGGGACTTGGCGATACGGTCCTGTTCTCGTTGCTGGTGCCTCGTTTTGCGGAACTGGCCGAAGACGGAGAAACCATCACCATTCTGCTAAGAAGCGACGCCGCCAAGATGGCTTTTGTGATGCCGCCGAACGTGCGGGTTGAGGCCGTCGATTTCAAGCGACTACGTCGGTCTTTGTCATACAGGCGCAAGGTTATGACGCGTTTGTATCAGGCCCATTACCGGCTCGCTATCACCACCGACTATTTGCGCCATCCGGAACTGGACGAGGCACTGATCGCCGCAACCGGGGCCGAGCAATCCATCGCTATGGAACCCCGGTCATGGCCGAAGCATGACAAGGCGCTGAACGACAATCGACAGCTATATCAAAGGCTGTTCGACAGTGGGCCAGACCATACGGATAAGGTCGTGCGCTGGACCCGCTTCGCCGATTGGCTGTGCGACAACGAGCGCCCTGCCCCCCGCGTCAGCTTGCCAGATAGTGCTCTTCCGGACCCGGCGACTAATTCCGTCGATGTTGTGATCCAGCCCTTTTCAGCGGTTAAGGCAAAACAGCCGCCCGTCGAGTTGTATCAAGGCATTATTGCATCCTTGCCAGAAGCAACATCCGTCGCCATCACCGGCGCACCGGGGGACATGAACGCCAACCCGGAATTCCGGGAATTGATGGATATTCCCAACGTTGTGTTTGATTCGTCAATATTCGCCGACCTGGTGCCAAAACTGCGGGCCGCACAACTGGTCATCAGCGTCGATACCGCCGCCATGCATCTGGCCGTCGCCGTCGGCGCACCGACATTGTGTCTGGCCAGTGCAGCTTACGTTGGCGAGATTGTTCCCTACGCGGCAGAAATCACGCCAGACAATGCACATTTCATTTATCACGACATGGAATGCCGCGGCTGTCTGGGTTCCTGTATCCATCCACTGGATAATGGCAAATTCCCATGCCTTGCAGCTATCGACCATGACCGAGTCATCGCCGAGGTCAAACGCCTGATGGCATAAAAAAAGGGCCGTCCTTTATTCAAGGACAGCCCCTTTTTAATCTATATGCGAAAGCGTTTAGGCTTCGGCAACTTCCATTTCGGCTTCTTCAGCTTCAACGCGTTCTTTGTCAGCAGCGCCCTTGGCATCCGGGTCACGGTCGACCAGTTCGATGACAGCCATCGGCGCATTATCGCCATAGCGGTTACCGGCCTTGAGCACGCGTGTGTAACCACCCTCGCGTTCTTTGTAACGCTCGGCCAGAGAATCGAACAGTTTTGATACGGCGTCCTTGTCCTGCAATGTCGATGCAGCCTGACGGCGTGCATGCAGGGTTCCGCGCTTGCCCAGCGTAACCATCTTGTCGGCGAGTTTACGCAGTTCCTTGGCCTTCGGAAGGGTCGTCGTGATCTGCTCGTGCGTCAGCAGGGCGACGAGCATGTTCGAAAACATCGCCTTGCGGTGCGAGCTGGTACGATTCAATTTACGGCCACTCATGCGATGACGCATGTCGCTTCTCCTTAACTACTCTTGATCCCGACTAGATCAAACTGCCAACTTGTTGGCAGAAATTTTGATCGATTCCAATAACATCATGCAACTGATCTGCCCTCACCTGAGGGCAGGTTGCATTAAAACGGGTCTTCCAACCGCTTGGCCAGGTCTTCAATATTTTCCGGCGGCCAATTGGCAATTTCCATACCCAGATGCAATCCCATCTGAGACAACACTTCCTTGATCTCGTTCAGAGACTTGCGACCGAAGTTCGGCGTACGAAGCATGTCGCCTTCGCTCTTTTGAACCAAGTCGCCAATATAGATGATGTTGTCGTTCTTCAGGCAGTTTGCCGAACGAACGGACAGCTCCAGCTCTTCAACCTTGCGCAACAGGTTCTTGTTGAACGGCAGTTCGTCCTGCGCTTCTTCTTCCATCACCTTCTGCGGTTCTTCGAAGTTGATGAACAACTGCAATTGATCCTGAAGAATACGAGCGGCCAGCGCCACGGCATCGTCAGGATTGACAGAACCGTTTGTGGTGACGTCGATAGACAGTTTGTCATGGTCAGTGATTTGGCCGACGCGGGTGTTGTCGACCTTGTAGCTGACCTTACGCACCGGCGAGAACACGGCATCGATGGGGATAAGCCCGATCGGTGAGTCCTCGGCGCGGTTCTGGGCGGCTGCAACATAGCCCTTACCGTGCTCGACGGTCAGTTCCATAGACAACTTTGCGCCCTTGTCCAGGTGGCAAAGCACCAGTTTCGGGTCCATGACTTCGATGTCTGGGCCAGTATCAATATCGCCAGCCGTGACTTCGCCAGGACCAGTCGCTTTCAGGGTCATCCGTTTCGGACCCTCTGAATGCATGGCCAATCCCATGGACTTGATGTTGAGAACGATATCGGTGACATCCTCGCGGACACCAGCGATCGACGAAAATTCATGCAACACGTTGTCGATCTGAACAGAGGTCACAGCAGCGCCCTGCAAGGACGACAGCAATACCCTCCTGAGCGCATTGCCCAGTGTCAGGCCAAAACCGCGCTCCAGCGGTTCTGCAACAATGGTTGCCCGACGGGCCGCATCTGCGCCCGGGACTACATCCAGTTTCGTCGGTTTAATGAGTTCCTGCCAATTCTTTTGAATCACGGAAATAACCTCATGGTCGGTACATTGACAAATGGCTCGTATCAGATGAGCCGTCTACTCGTTTTCCGGTCTAAAACAGCCCGGAAATATTGGGATACCCCAGTATTAGATCCGTCTTAGACGCGACGGCGTTTCCGCGGGCGACAACCATTGTGCGGAATCGGTGTCACATCGCGGATTGCGGTAATCGTAAAGCCGACTGCCTGTAGTGCACGCAGAGCCGACTCACGCCCGGAACCCGGTCCCTTGACTTCGACCTCAAGGGTCTTCATGCCATGGTCCATTGCCTTCCTGCCAGCGTCTTCACCAGCCATCTGGGCAGCATAAGGAGTCGATTTACGCGATCCCTTGAACCCCTGAGAACCAGCAGAAGACCAGGCAATTGCATTGCCCTGGGCATCGGTGATGGTAATCATCGTGTTGTTAAACGTTGCATTAACATGCGCCACACCGGATGCAATGTTTTTGCGTTCGCGCTTACGTGTGCGCTGAGTTGTCGGCTTTGACATTATCTATTTCCTAGCCCTTTAAATAGCGGCTTTTTTCTTGCCAGCGATGGCCTTGGCAGGTCCCTTGCGGGTCCGTGCGTTGGTATGGGTACGCTGACCGTGAACCGGCAAGCCGCGGCGATGCCTAATTCCACGATAGCAACCCAAATCCATCAAGCGTTTGATGTTCATAGCCACTTCACGGCGCAAATCACCTTCGACGTTATAATCGTTGTCGATGGCTTCGCGGATACCGGCAAGTTCGTTTTCCGTCAGGTCGCTAACGCGCCTTTCCATCGGAATTTCGACCTTTGCACAGATTTCCTTAGCCTTGGTGCGGCCAATTCCGTGAATATAGGTTAATGCGATTTCGACCCGTTTCCCGGTCGGTATATTTACGCCAGCAATTCGTGCCAAAGCCGGTACTCCTTACCCATTGGTTTTAAACGATAAAGGCTGACGCCGGGAATCCAAAGAGGCGCGATTATAGGCGCTCAATTCCTTAAGTCAACACGCAGTCTTTACCCTATTACTTCTTTCAATTGAGCCGTCACCTCATCGATGCCGGCCATACCGTCGATGCTCTTCAGAACACCTTTGTCGCCATAGTACAAAATGATCGGAGCCGTCTGTTCATGGTAGGCTTCGAGCCTGGAACGAACGGTTTCGGCATTGTCGTCAGCCCGGCGGGTAAACTCGGTTCCGCCGCATTTATCGCAGGTTCCGTCGACTTTCGGCTTCTGAAAGCTGTCGTGGTAACCAGCGCCACATTCCGAGCAGGTATAACGTCCGGTAATGCGCTCAACCATGGCATCGTCATCGACTTTCATTTCGATAACCGAGTCCAGGGTCATTCCCTTGTCCGCGAACATGACGTCAAGCGCTTCGGCCTGCGGCGTGGTGCGCGGAAATCCATCCAGAATAAAGCCCTTTTGGCAGTCATCCTGATCAATACGAGACGAAATGATGCCAATTACCAGTTCGTCGGACACCAAAGCACCGGATTCCATGACTTCCTTGGCTTCCTTGCCAAGATCGCTGCCCGAAGCAACTTCGGCACGCAGCATGTCGCCGGTTGAAAGCTGAATGATGTTATAGGCATCCTCGAGCCTTTTAGCCTGAGTTCCCTTACCGGCGCCCGGAGGCCCTAACAGCATCAGTTTCATTACTTGCGTCCTTTCAGCTTGGATTTCTTGATGAGGCCCTCGTATTGATGGGCCAAAAGATGTGATTGAATCTGGGCCACCGTATCGAGAGTAACGGAAACCACGATTAGCAGACTGGTACCGCCGAAATAAAACGGTACAGAGTACTGAGAAATAAGGATTTCTGGCAGCAGACAGACAGCCGCCAGATAGGCCGAACCGGTGACCGTCAGACGGGTCAGCACACGGTCCAGATATTCCGATGTGTTCTTGCCGGGACGAATACCCGGAATGAAACCGCCGTATTTTTTCAGATTATCAGCGGTGTCGGCGGGGTTGAAGACAACGGCCGTATAGAAAAAGGCGAAGAACACGATCAATGAGATGTAGATGGCCAGATACAACGGCTGTCCGCGCCCCAGCAGGGCAGCGACCGTGTTCAGCCATTCCGGGCCAGTGCCAGCGGAGAAGCCAATAACCGTAATCGGCATCAACAGAATCGAGGATGCAAAAATCGGCGGGATAACACCGGCAGTATTGACCTTCAGGGGCAGGTGCGAGCTTTCGCCACCAGTCATCTTGTTGCCTTGCTGACGCTTCGGATACTGAACGATCAAGCGGCGCTGGGCGCGTTCAACGAAAATAATGAAGAAGATAACGCCGACCGACATCGCCAACAGCAACACAATCAACAGCGTCGACAGTGCGCCAGTACGACCCAATTCCAGAGTTCCGGCCAGCGCGCTGGGCAGGTTGGCAACAATGCCCGCGAAAATGATCAGCGAGATACCGTTGCCGATGCCGCGTGCCGTGATCTGTTCACCCACCCACATCAGGAAAATCGTTCCACCGACAAGTGTAACCACCGTGGTGAATCGAAAAAACGCACCAGGGTCGATAACGGCAGAGCCGGCGCTCGAGGTCATGCCTTCAAGTCCTGCGGCAATGCCAAAGGCCTGCAAGGCGGTAATAACGACAGTGCCATAACGGGTGTACTGGTTGATGATCTTACGACCGGACTCGCCTTCTTTCTTCAGGGCGGCCAGTTTCGGCGAAACCGACGTCATCAACTGCATGATAATAGCAGCCGAGATGTACGGCATGATGTTCAGGGCGAAAATGGTCATCCGACCCAGTGCACCGCCCGAGAACATGTCGAACATGCCGAGAATGCCGCCAGACTGCTGCGAGAAGATGTCGTTCAGCACAACCGGATCAATGCCTGGAAGCGGGATATAGGTACCCAGCCGATAGACAATCAGCGCACCAAGCGTAAACCAGATACGCTTCTTCAGTTCCGTGGCCTTGGAAAAGGCCCCGAAATTCATATTGGCGGCAAGTTGTTCAGCAGCGGAAGACATACTTCAGGGTCAATCCTATTCGTCCGAAGCGGCGGCGTCAGATGCCTCGCTATCGGCCGGCTTTTCAGACTTCTTCTTACCCTTACCAGCACGCTTCGCGCGCTTCGCTTCGATGGCGGCTTCATCTTTCGGCTTGGCCGTCAGAGTGACCTTGCCACCAGCCTTTTCAACGGCAGCAATGGCAGCTTTCGAGGCAGCGGAAACCGACAGGTTGATCTTTGCCTTCAACTCACCCTTGCCCAGCAGCTTGATGCCGTCCGGGGACTTGCGAGTAACGCCAGTAGCAATCAACATCGCTTCATCAATGTCTTTCTTGGCGTCGAACTTCTTGGCGTCAATGGCAGTCTGGATCGTTGCCAGATTGATGACGGAGAAATCTTTTGAGAACGGGTTCTTGAAGCCACGCTTTGGCAGACGCCGATACAGGGGCATCTGGCCGCCTTCAAAACCAAGCAGCGAAACACCGCTACGCGATTTCTGACCCTTGTGGCCACGACCACCGGTCTTGCCGGTACCCGATCCGATACCACGTCCGACGCGCTTACGCGCCTTGGTCGCACCCTTGTTATCACTCAGTTCATTCAGTCTCATCGTCTTAATTCCCTTAGAGGAAAGCCTTAGCTGGCTTCTTCAACAGCAACCAGATGCTTGACCTTGTTGATCATGCCGCGCACGGCAGATGTATCTTCAAGTTCGCGCGTCTTGTGCATCTTGTTCAGACCGAGGCCCTTCAGGGTCTCACGCTGGTATTTCTGGCGGCCGATAGGGCTGCCGGTCTGGGTCACGGTAACGGTGCCCTTTTTCTTGTCAGCCATGGCTCTATTCCTTCGCTGCTTCAGCCGCCGCCGGGCCGGAAGCACGACGGGCAACGATTTCACTGACCTTCTTGCCACGACGGGCCGCGACACTGCGCGGAGAAGTGCTGCCAGTGAGCGCTTCGAAGGTAGCCTTGATCATGTTGTGGGGGTTCGAGGTGCCAATCGACTTGGCGACAACGTCCTGCACACCCATTGTTTCGAATACGGCGCGCATCGGGCCACCAGCAATGATACCGGTACCGGCGGGCGCACTACGCAGAACCACGTGTCCAGCGCCAAAACGGCCTTCGACATCATGATGCAGCGTGCGACCATCGCGCAGCGGAACGTGAATCATTTCGCGCTTCGCCTGATCGGTCGCCTTACGAATTGCTTCAGGAACTTCTTGTGCCTTGCCGGTGCCGAAGCCAACGCGTCCACTGCCGTCGCCGGCGACAACCAGAGCCGCAAACGAGAAACGACGGCCACCCTTGACCACCTTGGCTACACGGTTGATGTGGACCAGCTTGTCAGTGAACTCGTCTTCAGGCTGACGATCGTCCCTGCCACCGCGGCCGCGTCCGGGACGGCGTTCGCCGCCCTTTTTTGTTGGTGTCTGTGCCATTAATAGCGCTCCTAGAAAGACAGGCCGACTTCGCGGGCCGCTTCGGCCAGGGCTTTCACCCGACCATGAAATTTATAACCACCGCGATCGAAGATCACGTCCTTGATGCCAGCCTTGATGGCGCGCTCAGCAACCAACTTGCCAACTTCACCGGCAGCCGCAGAATCAGCACCGGTCTTGCCTTTTCCGGCAACGTCCTTTTCCAGGGTCGAAGCGGCGGCAACGGTAACACCCTTGGTGTCATCGATAACCTGGGCATAGATGTGGCGTCCGGAACGGAACACGGAAAGCCTGAGGCGGCCCTTGGCTGCGCGCTTGATCTGACCGCGGTTGCGGCCTTTACGGCGCTCGAAAAGTTTTTTTGATGTTGCCATGACTTACTTCTTCTTACCTTCCTTGCGCAGGATGTATTCGTTGTCGTACTTGACGCCCTTGCCTTTGTACGGTTCGGGCGGACGATAACTGCGAATTTCCGCAGCCGTCTGACCGACCTGCTGCTTATCGAAACCGGAAATGCTAATGTGGTTTTGATCAGCGCATTTAATGTCGATGCCTTCGGGGATCGGATGACGAACCTCGTGGCTGAAACCAAGCTGCATGACCAGATCCTTACCCTGAACCTGAGCACGGTAACCAACACCGTTAACTTCCAGATTCTTGGTGAAACCTTCCGAAACGCCAACAACCAGATTGTTGATGACGCTACGTGCTGTTCCCCACATCTGACGGGCACGCTTCGAGGTGCCGCGAGGATTAATGTTAACCAGGTTGCCTTCCTGTTTGATGTCGACATCGTCGGTCATCGTTGTGGAAAGTTCGCCCAGCTTGCCCTTGACGGTTACCATCTGGCCGGAAACGACCAGATCAACACCATCGGGAACCTCTATGGGATATTTGCCAATTCGTGACATGGATCGGTGTCCTACCTAAAACCTTAAAATACTTTGCACAGCACTTCGCCGCCGACATTGGCGTCGCGTGCTTCGGCGTCTGACATGACACCGCGCGGGGTCGACAGGATGGAAATGCCGAGTCCGTTATAGACCCTGCTCAAATCCTTGATCTTCGAGTACACACGCCGACCGGGGGTCGAAACCCGGCTGATTTCCTTAATCACGGGCGTACCCTCGTGATACTTCAGTTCGATCATCAACTCGTTGATGCCGGGGCGAAGTTCCTGCTGCGAGTATCCGCGAATGAAACCTTCACGCTTCAACACTTCAAGCACGTTGGAGCGCAGCTTGGAAGCTGGCGCAATGACGGTGCTTTTGTTGGCGCGTTGGCCGTTACGGATACGGGTCAGCATATCGCCTAAGGGATCGGTCATAGACATATTGGGGCCTCTCCTACCAGCTCGACTTGACCATGCCGGGAATTTGTCCCGTCGAGGCAAGGTCACGAAGCGCAATGCGCGACAGTTTGAATTTACGGTAATTACCGCGCGGACGACCCGACAGACCACAGCGCAGACGCTGTCTGACAGGCGATGAGTTACGCGGCAACTGAGCCAGCTTCAGGTGTGCCTCGAAGCGTTCTTCAGGCGACAGTGAAGTGTCTTTCGTAATCAGTTTCAGGGCGGCGCGACGGTTGGCGTATTTTTTCGCCAAACGTTCCCGTTTCCTGTTCCGCTCGATTGAGCTTTTCTTAGCCATTCTGCTTGTCTCCGTTTGACTTCTCGTCGCCCTTGAACGGCATGTCGAAGCCCCTGAGCAGGGAACGCGCTTCGTCGTCGGTCTGGGCAGTTGTGCAGATTATGATGTCCATACCGCGAATACGGTCGACCTTGTCATAATCGATCTCGGGGAAAATGATCTGTTCCTTGATGCCCATGGCATAGTTGCCATGGCCATCGAAGCTTTCGCCCGACAGGCCGCGGAAATCGCGAACACGGGGCAGCGCGATGGTAATCAGACGGTCAAGGAATTCGTACATACGCTGACGGCGCAGGGTCACCTTGCAGCCGACGGTCATGCCGTCGCGCAGCTTGTAGGTGGCAATCGATTTCTTGGCCCTGGTGACGACCGGCTTTTGGCCGGAAATCAAGGTCATATCCTCGATCGCGCCTTTAATCAGCTTCTTGTCCTGAGACGCCTCACCGACGCCCATGTTAATGACAATCTTGTCTAGCTTCGGCACCTGCATGGCGCTCTTGTAGCCAAACTGTTCGACCAGGGTCGACTTGATGTTGTCGTTATAGTGATCTTGTAAACGTGGCATTTCCATGCACCCGGTCAGTTATCGATGACTTCGCCAGACCGCTTCGCGTAGCGGACCTTGCGGTCATCTTTCAAAATTTTGACGCCGACACGCGTCGGTTTGTCGTCCTTGGGATCGATGTGCGCCAGATTAGAGACGTGAATCGATGCTTCCTTTTCGATGATTCCACCAGCATTCGTCTGTGTCGGACGAGTGTGGCGTTTCATCATGTTAATACCCTGCACAACGGCACGGCTATCCTTCGGCATGACACGCAGAACCTCACCGGTTTTACCCTTGTCTTTGCCAGTAATGACGACAACCTTGTCGCCCTTTTTCATTTTCAGTTTCTGAGCCATATCATCTTATCCAGTCAGAGCACTTCCGGTGCCAGCGAAATAATTTTCATATATTTCTTGGCACGCAGTTCACGGGTCACCGGGCCGAAGATACGGGTACCGATGGGTTCGCCCTGCTTGTTGATGAGCACGGCTGCATTGTTGTCAAAGCGGATCGCAGTGCCGTCGGAACGACGTACGTCCTTTGCCGTGCGCACAACTACAGCCTGAACGACATCGCCCTTTTTGACGCGGCCGCGCGGGATAGCTTCCTTGATGGAAACGACGATAACGTCCCCAACCGAGGCATACTTGCGCTTGGAGCCACCCAAAACCTTGATGCATTGCACCCGGCGGGCTCCAGAGTTATCGGCAACTTCCAAGTTAGTTTCTACTTGGATCATCTCATTCTTCCTTTTCCGTTCGGCAGGTAACGCTTAAGCGTCAGCCCCAACGATTTCCCATGTCTTACGCTTCGATATCGGACGGCATTCACGAATGCTGACCATGTCACCGATTTTCGCCGCGTTGTTTTCATCATGTGCGGCATATTTCTTGGAACGACGGATGAACTTTTTGTAGAGCGGATGCATAAAGCGTCGCTCAACCTTAACGGTCACCGTCTTATCCATTTTGTCGCTAACCACGACACCTTGAAGTACTCGCCTTGGCATTTCTTTCTACCTTCTCTCTCAGGACGCGGCTTTGGACGAATTACGCTCGCCCAAAATAGTTTTGACCCGCGCGATTCCACGGCTTACCTGACGGCAGCGTGCGGTGTTTTCCAACTGACCGGATACCGCCTGAAAACGCAGGTTGAAGGACTCTTTACGAAGGTCAACGAGTTGCTCCTTCAATTCATCGTCCGTCTTGGCGCGGATGTCCGCGGCTTTCATACCCTTGCTCATGACCTTATCCTTCCTCGCCCAGACGCGTTACGAAACGAGTCTGAAGCGGCAGTTTCGCTGCGGCCAGTTCGAAAGCCTGACGAGCCACTTCCAGGGGCACACCATCAACTTCAAACATGATGCGGCCCGGCTTTACGCGACATGCCCAGTATTCGACCGACCCTTTACCCTTACCCTGACGAACTTCGGCAGGCTTCTGAGTGACCGGCAAGTCCGGGAATATCCGGATCCAGACACGACCGGCACGCTTCATGTGACGGGTCATTGCGCGACGAGCGGCTTCGATCTGACGCGAGGTAACGCGTTCCGGCGAAGTCGCCTTCAGGCCGTAGGCACCGAAGTTCAATTGGGTTCCGCCTTTGGCGTTACCATGAATTCGGCCTTTGTGGGCCTTACGATATTTAGTCCTTTTGGGGCTTAGCATCTTACTTTCGCTTCCCTAGTTAATCTGACCACCGAACGCCTTAGCGCGCCGGTTGTTGGTCCGCTGCCTGTTGTTCCATGGCCATCGGATCATGGACGTGAATTTCACCCTTGTAGATCCAGACCTTGACGCCACAGGCGCCATACGTTGTCCGACCGGTCGAGGTGCCGTAATCAATGTTGGCGCGCAACGTGTGCAACGGTACGCGGCCTTCGTGGTACCAGACGGTACGGGCGATTTCAGCACCACCCAAACGTCCGGAACAGTTAACGCGAATGCCTTGTGCACCCATGCGCATGGCCGACTGAACGACCCGCTTCATGGCGCGACGCACGGAAATACGACGTTCCATTTGCTGGGCGATATTTTCAGCGACCAGCTGAGCATCGATTTCCGGCTTGCGGATTTCGACGATGTTCACGTGCACTTCGGACTCGGTCATCTTGGCGATGGCCTGGCGCAGCAATTCGATGTCAGCGCCCTTCTTGCCGATGATCACGCCGGGACGCGCTGTGTGAATAGTGATACGAGCTTTCTTTGCCGGGCGTTCAATGACAACCTTCGACACGCCAGCCTGAGCCAAACGCTTGAGCAGAAACTCACGAATGCGCAGATCTTCATGCAGCATGTCGGCGTACTTGTCGCCATCGGCATACCAACGCGAATCCCAGGTGCGGATAATTCCCAGCCGCAGACCGATCGGGTTTACTTTTTGCCCCATCAGGCAGTCTCCTCACGCTCGCGCACAATCAGGCGCATGTTGCTGAACGGTTTCTCGATACGACCAACCCGGCCACGTGCGCGGGCACGCCAGCGCTTCATGACCAACGCCTTGCCGACAGTGGCTTCGGCCACATACAGGCGGTCAACGTCGAGGTCGTGGTTGTTTTCTGCGTTGGCGATGGCTGATTCCAGCAGCTTCTTGACATCAACCGCGATGCGGCGCGACGAGAACTGCAATTCGGCCAGAGCCGTTTCACATTTTTTACCGCGGATGGTCTCGGCCACCAGGTTCAGCTTTTGCGGGCTGACCCTGATTTGCTTGGCAAAAGCCATCGCTTCGTTATCGGCCAAGGGCCGGGGTGTTGAACTCTTTCCCATGAATTAAACCCTCTTCGCCTTCTTGTCGGCGGTGTGACCGAGATACGTACGGGTCGGCGAAAACTCGCCCATCTTGTGACCGATCATATCTTCGGTAATCAGCACAGGAATAAACTTGCGTCCGTTGTAGACGCCAAATGTCAGACCAACGAACTGCGGCAAGATGGTCGAACGACGCGACCAGATCTTGATGACTTCGTTGCGGCCACCGGCACGTGAAGCTTCTGCCTTTTTCAGCAGGTAGCCATCGACGAACGGGCCTTTTGTAAGTGAACGAGCCAAAATGACCTCCTACTTCTTGCTATGACGACGACGCATAATCATGCGGTCAGTCTTTTTGTTGCTACGAGTACGCTTGCCCTTGGTCGGCTTGCCCCACGGGGTAACCGGATGGCGACCACCAGAGGTCCGACCTTCACCACCACCATGCGGGTGATCAATCGGGTTCATGGCAACGCCACGAACCGACGGCCGCTTGCCAAGCCAGCGATTACGGCCGGCCTTGCCAAGTTTTATGTTCTGCTGGTCCGGGTTCGAAACCGCACCGATCGTCGCCATGCAGGTGTCGCCGATCATACGCAGTTCACCAGACGTCAGGCGGAGCTGGGCGTAGCCTTGATCCTTACCGATCAACTGCACGTAGGTGCCAGCCGAACGAGCGATCTGACCGCCCTTTCCAGGCTTCATTTCGACGTTGTGAATAATTGTGCCGACCGGGATGTTTTTGATCGGCATGGCATTGCCAGGCTTGATGTCGACCTGTTCACCGGAGATGACCTTGTCACCGACGGCAATACGCTGCGGTGCCAGGATATATGCACGCTCGCCATCATCATAGGCGACCAGCGCAATAAAGGCCGTACGGTTGGGATCGTATTCCAGACGTTCGACGGTTCCGGAAACATCAATCTTGGTCCGCTTGAAGTCGATAATGCGATAGCGACGCTTGTGTCCGCCACCACGACGACGCGCGGTGATGCGACCGGTGTTGTTGCGTCCGCCCTTTTTACGCAGACCTTCGGTCAGCGCCTTTTCAGGCTTGCCTTTCCACAGACCGGAGCGGTCGACCAATACGAGGCCACGCTGACTGGGAGTTGTCGGATTGAATTTCTTGAGTGCCATAACTTAAACCTAGACCCCCGTCGTGATGTCTATGGACTGACCTTCGGCCAACGTGATGATGGCTTTCTTGGAGTCCACTCGCTTGCCAGCATGACCGCGGAACCGCTTGGTCTTGCCTTTCGAAATAAGCGTGTTAACGGCCGTGACGCTGACCTTGAACAGGTCTTCGACGGCGGCCTTGATTTCAGGCTTGCTGGCATCCATCGGGACGCGGAAGCTGACCTGGTTGAATTCTGACAGCAGGGTCGACTTTTCGGTAATCACCGGCGCACGAAGCAGTTCATAAATACGCTCCTTGCTCGGCGTCGCCTTGCCACTGTATTTGCTCATGCTCATTTCAAGCGCTCCACAAGCTTTTCGACAGCATCCTTGGTCAACACCAGTGTGTCGCTTTTCAGGATGTCGTAAACGTTGGCGCCCTGACTAGGCAGCACATCGATTTCTTTAATGTTTTGCGCGGCCCTCATGAAGTTGCCATCGACTTCGGCACCATCAATAACCAGCGCCCTGCCCCAACCGAGCTTGCTCAGGTTTTTGACTAGGTCAGAGGTTTTCGGGTTCTTCATCTTGGCAGCATCAACGACGACCAGCTTGCCTTCGGCTTGTTTGGACGACAGTGCCGATTTCAGAGCCAGCTTCCGGACCTTCTTTTGCAGGCCGAAACCATGGTCACGCACGTGCGGGCCAAAGACGATTCCGCCGCCACGCATCTGCGGCGCACGAGACGTACCCTGACGGGCCCGACCGGTGCCTTTTTGGGCGAACGGCTTGGCACCACCACCGCTGACATCGGTACGACCCTTGACCAGGTGCGTACCGGCACGGCGTTTGGCCAACTGCCAGTTGACGGTGCGAGACATAATGTCAGCACGAACGTCGGCACCAAAGATGCTTTCGTCGAGATCGACAGAGCCGACTTTCTTGTTATCGAGGCTGATGACGTCGCATTTCATGGTCATTATTCCTTCGCTTCGCCGTCATCGGCGGTTTCTTCGGTCGGAGCCTGCTCGGCAGGTGTTTCCTCAACCACGGCTTCTTCAACCGGAGCTTCTTCAGGAGCAGCTTCTTCAGCCGGAGCTTCGCCACCGACCAGAGCTGCCGGGAACGGCAGGTCGTCGGTGTGATTCTTCTTCACGGCGTCAGAGATTAATACGTAGCCACCTTTAGAGCCGGGAACCGAACCCTTGACCAGAATGAGACCACGTTCGGTATCGGTGGAAACCACTTCCAGGTTCTGACCGGTAACCCGGACAGCACCCATGTGACCGGCCATCTTCTTGCCCTTGAACACCTTGCCGGGGTCCTGACACTGACCGGTTGAACCGTGCGAACGGTGAGAAATCGACACACCATGTGACGCACGCAGACCTTTAAAACCATGCCGCTTCATAGCACCGGCGAAACCCTTACCTTGCGAGGTGCCTGCAACGTCGACACGCTGGCCACTGATGAAGTGAGCGGCAGACAGTTCAGCGCCAATATCAACCATGGCATCCGCGCTGACCCGGAATTCCGCCACGTGGCGTTTCGGTTCAACCTTCGCCTTGGCGAAGTGGCCACGCATGGCTTTGCCAATGTTCTTTACTTTAGCCGTACCAACACCGAGTTGCAGGGCGGAGTATCCGTCCTTCTCGTCGGTCTTCTGGGCAACGACCTGGCAGCTGTCAACTTTCAGCACAGTGACAGGAATATTTCTCCCGTCATCGGCGAAAACCCGCGACATACCAACTTTTTGTGCGATCATACCGGTCCGCATAACGATAAGTCCCTAAGCCTTTGGCTCTCTAGAGCCTGATTTCAACATCGACGCCAGCAGGCAGGTCGAGTTTCATCAGGGCATTAACCGTATCCATCGTCGGATCGACGATATCCAGAACCCGCTTATGGGTCCTTATTTCAAATTGTTCTCGCGACTTTTTGTCGATGAACGGTGAACGAAGCACCGTGAACTTCTCGATGCGCGTCGGCAACGGAATCGGCCCGCGCACATCAGCACCCGTACGCTTGGCCGTGTTAATGATCTCGCCAGCGGACTGGTCGAGAACACGGTGGTCAAACGCCTTCAGGCGGATGCGAATGTTCTGGTGTTCCATGTTTCGTTACCTACCTTTATTCGACGATCGAAGCGACGACGCCGGCGCCGACGGTACGACCACCTTCGCGAATAGCGAAGCGCAGGCCCTCGTCCATGGCGATCGGAGCAATCAGCTCGACTTCCATCGTGATGTTATC
>Ga0233429_1000484_pt1 | contig 63304 bp, 62 predicted proteins | sample SI_118_April2016_3_FD_179879 | JGI IMG/M metagenome (GOLD analysis project Ga0233429, IMG submission 179879) | Seawater microbial communities from Saanich Inlet, British Columbia, Canada - SI_118_April2016_135_MG | ecosystem: Environmental > Aquatic > Marine > Inlet | place: Canada: British...
AGACCATATATTCTTTGTCGATGATCAATTTCTTTCTATTAATCCAAAAAAACTTCAAGAATTTGCTGACAGATATCAAAAGGAAATAAATGTTACCTCGATGGTAATGGCAAGGCCAGAAGCAATTACCACCCATACCATGGAGGTGCTTAAAAAAATTAAAACAGTCATGGTTATGATGGGTCTTGAAAGTGGATCCAAAGAAATCAGAGAGAAGATTTGTAAACGGTTTATGAACGAAAAATTTCTATTTAAGGCAGTAAAATTACTTCGAGAGAACAATGTTGATTCCAGTATGTATAATATTGTAGGATTTCCAACTGAAACGCGGAAACAGGTTTTTGAGACAATTAAATTAAATCATGCCTTGAAACCAAACCGTATGACGGTGAAAATTTTATGTCCATTTGAAGGCACAGAAATGAGAGATCTAGCCATTGAAAAAGGATATATCACTGATGAAGATGATATCACTGCGATGTATTATGATGAAAGTTGTCTTGATATGCCCCAACTCTCCCCAGAAGATATTAAAGGCCTGAGAAAAACTTTCATTTTATACGCAAAATCCCCAAAATTCATGTGGCCTTTGATAAAAATATGTGAAAATGAAACTCCTTTTGCTAACAAAATATACAAAGCGTTATCTAACAGTTATTGGATGAAAAAATAAGTAATTTCTTAAGAAATATTTTTCTGTACTTTATCTTCATTAAATCTTGTTGAAAACTTTTGTGCTTTGATAAAATCTTCAGAAGTGTTAATGTTAACGTAAGGTAAAGAAAAAATCGTTTCCCTTTGCTCTTTAGTACAGTGTTTAAGAACAAAATTATTAGCTAACCTAACTCCAACTAAATACAAAGCAATTGCCAATCTTTCTTTTTCATTATATTTCATATGAAAGAACATAACTGAACAGAGGTGGGCCATTTCACTAAAATCTGCCCTTATTTCCCAACTAGGATCATCTTTTAAAGCAGGGATATTTTTTAGAATTTTGGGAAATTCTTTGCTAATCTGACTATATGTGTTATCTAATTCTTGATCTGTTATTTTCAAATTGGCAATAAAATTATTATTGCTAAATTCGTAATTCAATTCAAATAAACCCTCATGGAAAAGATCGTATTTACTATGGAAAGAATGCTGTAGTTTTCCTAGATCATAGGTATAATTATAAGTATTATCTAATCCTCGAGGATCAACAAGAATTAACTTGACCATTGGCATTTGACTAATATCAACTAAAAAATTGTCAAAATGTAAATCTCCATGGACCATACTTACTGAGGATGGCTCTAATTTCTTTAGAATTTCATTATTACTTCCAATCCCCTTAACTATCTTAGGAATATTATGGTAGCTTCGACCATTTATGATTATATTTTTAGCACTAACAATCTTTTTCATTAAGTCTGACTTTTGCATAACAATAGACAGTCTTTCCACTATCCTACTAAGATGGATTCTTTTGGCATAATCAGAAATATAATCTGGATTCCTTGAGACTTTTCGTAGATAAAATTTAGAAAACATCAATTCAATTAATATTTTTAAAATGTACAAACCCTCCCCCCCAGTAATTGAGCGATTATTTAAAAGAGATCTTAAGGTAGGAAGGTTATGGTATTCCATCTCTACCCAAACATTCTCTTTTTCCAAATCATAATCAAGAATCTTAGGAAAATAAGGTTTTAAGTCAACAGATAAATTATTTATCCACTTGACTTCCTCAACCAGTTTGTTCCTCCCAGTTATTGCTTCTTTTCTTACTACCTGGGCTGTTTTTTTTATTAGTTTACTAATCACTTTAGTATTAGCTAAAGATCCGCCAACCAAGGGTTTAAAATTGATGATGTCTCCTACCTCTCCTGAAATTTCTTCAATGTGCTTGGCATAAAATGGACATTCTGTTAGATAACAATTAATAATGTTGGCATATGATCTCTGTTGATTTGCACTGTTCTGAAGTTCACTGGCAAGGATTTTATACATGTCTTCATTTATTTTCATCAATCCAGTAAAAACTTCATTAGACAATAAGTTTGGTTTAATTTGTTGAAGTTTCTCTCCTTGACGTAAAACAAGATGTTCTCCTAAAGTGCCTTTAGCCTCTTCAACAAAAAGTAAATTATCATACTTATTTTCAACTAAAGACTTAATCAAATTTTTTTCAAAAATAGTGTCCCCATCAATAACTAAAGTTGTTTGAGGTTCGAAATGTTGAAGGCCCAAAACTAAGCTACTAGAACTTGGAGTATTAGCATTATTTGGATTAATAATGACTTTATTGTTAGCAATATTCTTGATTGCAGCAATAGTTTTTTCATTCCAACAATCTCCTTCTTCTCCAACAATGACTACTATCTCTTCAATGTCATATTGTTTTAAGATATTTATCTGCCTCTGTAAGAGACTTTCTCCCCCTACCTCCATCAAACAAGTAGGAATATCTTCATGCTTGTCTTTAGTTTTTATCCCAGATCCCGCAGCTAAAATTATCGCCCTCATTATTTTTCGTAAGAAGTTCCTAATCCTTGGGAACATCCACAAACACTTCTTCGCCCCCATCTATAGTTATAGTCTGCCCAGTTATCCATGAGGATTCATCACAAGCTAAAAAAAGAACAGCAAAAGCGATATCTTCAGATTGTCCACTCTTGTTTAGGTTAGGAGTAAAATCAGTAAAATTATAATCTTTAGTATTATTCCTAACAACCCCCGGACAAACACAATTCACTTTAATGTTAAATTTTGCGTATTCAGCAGCTAGGTTTTTAGTCATTCCAACAACTCCGCCCTTAGCTGTCCCATAAGCATTATTTCCATCTATCAATGGTTTGGAAGCAGTAGCCACATTGATTATGGCTCCCTTTCCTTCCGCTTTCATATAAGGAATAACATGTTTAGAAAGGAGATAAACACTCGTTAAATTGTTATGGATAACATCTACCCAAAAATCAGGATCTAATTCTTCTAACATCTGCTTCTTTGTGTAACTCCCTCCCACATTATTAAAAAGAATATCTACTTTTCCGAATTTAGAAATAATTTCTTGAACGACTTTTGTAACTTGTTCTGAATTAGTAACATCGCACTCAAAATAAACTGCCTCTCCTCCTTGATTAATTACTTCCTCAACAACTTCTTTCGTTATTGAACTTGTCCTAGAAAGTAATATTACCTTCGCTCCTTCTTTTGCAAAGAGAAATGCTGTTGCTTTCCCAAATCTATTCCCTACTCCCGAAACAACTGCTACCTTACCTTTTAATCTCATCTTAAAAATAAGTAATCCTTCATTTAAAAAGATTATTGATTATAGTTTTACTATTCATTCCGTAGTATACTTATCTTCAATTAAATGAGGGAGCCTCATAGCGAAAACTATTAATTCTTGGTTAGTAGCTTGCCATTCGTGTTTTTCACCGGGATCAAGAATAACTAGGTCTCCTTTATCAAAAGTATACACTTGGTCTTTTAGTTTTGCTGAACCAGGAGTAAGAAAGTACACTATTTCATAGGATTTCTCATGCCATTGTTCCTTACACACTCCTCCCTTAGGGATGGTGGTTTCGTAAAAACCAATATCAGAAGGGGGTTCTTGAAAAATTTTAGTAAATAATCTTTTAATTCTATAACCTCCCCGGTCAATATTGTCGACATCTTTTCTTCTAATTATTTCCATTTTTCTTGCCCCTGGCATATTCTTTATCTGAACTAAGAGGAATTCTTAAGGCGACAATCTTTATGTCCTCATCAGCAATCTGCTTATGGGTATCTCCTGGTTCAAGAACAACAATATCTCCAGCCTTTAAATCGTAAACTGCCCCATTAATCTCTACTTTTCCCGGCGTTAGATGATAAAATATTTCTGTTGAAACCGGATGTTGGTGTTCTTCTTCCAAACAGTCCTTAGGAGTATCCACTGTAATAAGTCCAATCTTATCTGTCCCTGAAGGGATATCAAAGGGAGGATAATAACAAACTTTCCTTCCATCTGCTCTATCTTTTTTATCAATGTCTGATTTCCTAATTATTTTCATTTTTATTCCTCCGGGAAATATTTATCTCCTTTGATTGGTGGAGCTTGTATGATAAAAAGTCCCACCTTATTAGATGTAGGTAAACCACCATGAACCTCATTTGGTTCAAAGATAACTAAGTCTCCTTTCTTTATATCATGAGCTTCTCCATTTATCTCATACCTGGCATCGTCTATAAAATAGAAAATTTCGAATGATTCTTTGTGGTAATGAAGTTTCTCAGTAAACTCAGGCGGGTGTTCTACGAATATAAATTTAATATCGTGGACATTAAAGCCAAGTTCTTGCTCGCACAAGTCCCATATTGTTCTTCCATCTTCTCTGTTTATCTTATTTGTATTATCGCAGTTTACTATTCTCATTTTGTATCCCTCATTTGTTTAGACATGATTTCAAATCCTTCTTCAAGAGTGTGGGGTTTAAATCCCGTGAATTTAAGCTTATCTATCAAAAGCCTTGCATCATTGGGCCTATTTGTATTATAACATTTGTTTGCCTCGGGGAATAAACGATTAGTTCCACTATTTTTAATTTTCGCAATAAGTTGTGCCCACTCAAACCTTGTGTATCCTTTTTCTGTCCCTATGTTAAATGTCCCCCTTGCATTAACTGAAACAAGATGGTTTATACATTCAGCAATATCATCAATAAGTATGGGATATTTCCTTCTTTCATTGTCTGCAAAAATCTCTTCTCCTTTTTTGATTTTATTTATTACCTCGATACTAAAGTTGGGCTTGTCATCTTCTCCATTGAATCCATACATGATGGTGGGTCTTAAAATAATATATTTAAGAGCAATTTTCTTAACTATTTCTTCCCCAAGAACTTTGGTTTTACCATAGTTATTCAATGGATTTGGTTCACTTGCCTCGTCATAAGGGCCAGAAGTCCCATCAAAGATATAATCAGATGATAAACACACCATAATCGCGTTGTGTTCTCTACACCCTTCAGCAATATTCTTAGTTCCCTTAACATGAACCTCATAAGCCAAGGCGTAATCTTCTTCACACTTTTTAACGTCACATATTGCTGCACAGTTAATAACAAGGTCTGGTTTGAAAGTTTGGAATAATTCACTTACTTCTTGTTTTAATCTGATATCAACTTTTACAAAAGGAGTCTGATTATTACTGTGTGAAGTTCCCAAGACTCTAGTTTCATTAATTTCATTAGTTTCGTTACTCTCATTGTTTTCATTATTCTGCTCAGAGAAAAAAGAATATGTTTTTCTTCCCAGAAACCCATTCGCACCAAAGATTAATACTTTCATTTTATATCAATTCGCCCTTTAATTTTAATAGCATCTATAATTTTCTTTACCATTACAGAACTTTCATCTCCTTGAACCACTTTAACTATGCCTTTTTCGGTATCGTAATCAATAATTGTTGGTTTTTTTCCCCACGGCAAGCTATCGGAATTATCAGGAGACTCAGTTGCAATTTTACATGATTCATATGCCTTAATGGATGGTGTTTCATCGAAGGGAGTCTTTCCAAAATTTTTCATTCTATGTGAAAGTCTATTCATTACCTCTTTTTCACCGCACAATGTCCTAACAATAATAATCTCGGGCCGAAACTTTACAACAGCAGTATAAATCGTATTCCGTTGCCAGGTAAAAAAGTTCCCTGAATCAATAATCACGCTACGGTTTTTTTCCAGAGAATTAATTGTGCGGTTTGTATTCTCAGAATATACTTTTTTATCAACTTCCTTTCTCCTATCTCCAGTCATAACAAAAAAATCAGCCACGGCCTCTTCTTTTGAAGGCATTAGGTTGAGTTCTTTTCGCGTCACCGCAGAATGGAATATATCTGTTCCAAGTGATTTTGAAAGTCTCTTGGCCAAAGTACTTTTACCAGTTGCAGTATAACCCATCATTAAAATAACAAAATTTGTCATGGTATTCAATATTTTGATTTACTTTAAATAATTTCCTAAACAAAGGAACGGCCCAGAAATTGCTTGTATACTAGTACCCTGACGTAGTCGAGGCGCACGAGGAAGATGAAGTCTTACTCGTAGTGTGCGCCGTGCACCAGTATACACTTTTATGGTTTTCTAGACACGCCCAAACAAAGGAAATGTATTTATATTAGAACAAATCTGACTATTATATGTTTTTACATAAGGGCAATGGCCAATACCAACAAGTAGATAACTGTGATTTTTTCGGAACCTATTTCAAAGATCAACATAAAGTATTAGCTATGGATTTTGATGGAATCTGGGTTTCTTCAGAAGAATACAAGTCCAAATTGCTTAAAGCAAAAGGTCTTAATATTAAACCTCCTCACACCTCAAGAGATCGAACTCTGGCCATGGGCGTTCCTTTTGATGATTATATGGAAGTTTCTGTAAGAGCTGGATTGGATATCCTAGAACACGGGACCCCCGAACCAGGTTTGGATAAATATTGGAACAAAATTACTAAAATGCCTGAATTGAAAATTTATATTATCACCTCCAGATATGACAAGATGATCCCTCCACTCATTAGGTTTATTCAAAAACACAAAACTCATGTTGACGGTGTATTCAATGTTAACAATGAACCTAAGAAAGAAATCATAGAAAGACTTAGTCCCGATGTATTTGTTGAGGATTCATTAATAAAATTAAGTCAAGTATTATCTAACTCCCATAATGATAGTGGCCTCTCAAATACAAATCTAACAAATTGTGATTTTGTTTTATTTAGAAACCTTGGAAATTCTCAGGATAAAGAAGGCCTAACCGAAAAAATAATTGATCTTCAAGGTGGTTGGAGCAAACTCCACGAATACCTACAAAATAAATTTAATCAAAAATGATGAATAAAAATGCTATCCTAAGCTGTGCTAGAAAATTAATAGAAGCAAACCCAGATAACCTAAATGATCCAGATAATTATATAAATCACCTAGCACAAGTGTATGATTTAACAAAAGAAGTAGTAACGAATATTGTTGCGAAGTATCCCAATATTCCCTTAATTGAGGAAGAGATATCCATGGCTTCCGGATTACATGATATTGGAAGGCCTCTACAGAAAGATCAAACATTTCATGAATTAAGAGGTGCAGAGTATATTGAGAAAAAAGGATTAAAAGAAGGAGTTGCAAGTTCTTTAAAAGATATATGTAGGGTTGCACAAATGTTTAGGTCACATGGCTTTGCCTACGAACAATGGAACGATGCAGAATGTGTCAAAAATAAGAAAGAATTTGAACCATTAGAAACTTGTCTTATAGTCCCAAGAACATGGCAAGAAGCCATTGTAACTTATTCTGATTTAATAAGTAGAAATGGCGAAAGAGTAGATGGAGAAGATAAATTAAATGAAGTGTTACAAAGATATTCTGGTGATCCAAGATATCAAGATGAAACTGTTATAAGAACTATAAATTTAGGTTATAATCGTATTTTAGAATTAGAAGAAAGAGTTAATGCCTTAGAGCAAGGTAAATTAACGGAGCAAGACATTGTAAGGTATGGATTTCTATAATTTTTCTCGGATAAAGAATTAACCATTAATTACGCTTAACGCCTGTTCTAAGTCCTCCGGAGTATTTATATTCAGCCATTCAGTGTTATTGAGGAAGGTATAAAATTCTCTTGTTTTACAAAGAGTGTCAAAAACAAAACCTAAATCTTCTTCATGGTATTCTTCCTTTTTCGCCTCTTCTTTAAAACCCTCCCAATCTTTTTCTGCTATGAAAAACATTCCCGCATAAGATACAAAATCAATATCAATATTTTCTCTAGTAACTCTTATTATCCGCTTATTTCCATTGAGAATAATCTTGTTTCCTACCTGATTCTTGCTTTTTGGTGTTTGGATAAGAAAGGTGGAATTATCTTTATTAGACGCGATCTGCCTCACTAAATTAGAAGTTACTATCAAATCTCCGTCCATCACAAGCATACTTTCTTTGGAGGTGGCTTCTATCCCCAGAAGAAATGAATAAGTTTGGTTAAAATCCGCATTCCTAGGATTCATAATGACTTTCAATCCTAAGGAATTTATCTTCTCAATATTTTCTTTGCTCCAGCACTCGCCTTGCCTTCCTATAACTACATAAATATCTTTCCTTCCTATTCCTGTATTGGTCAACAATTCAATTTGTCGTTCGAGAAGTGGTTTTCCCTTTATTTGAAAAAGGCATTTGGGAATGGTTTTCCCGATACTTCCCATCCTAGTACCCAAACCTGCTGCCAAAATAATTGCTTTCATCCATCTGATATTACCCAAGATCATTTATAAATGTTTAGAAACACCAAGCTTGTCCCAGATAACATTAATTTGTATGCTTGTGCCCTGGCGAAGTCGATGCACAAGGGTTAATGTTTTGAAACCACATCTACGCACCGTGCCCCATTATACAAATATTTTCCATTATGGACAGACCAGAAATATCACTCCCCCAAGAAACTCTCCTATCTCTCTAGATTAAATACTCTTTTTCTTAGAAAAAAGATTAAATAAATTTTTAATTTCTTTTTTTGAAACCACTCCAAACAAAAATAAAAACAAAGGATAACATACTCCTAAAACAATAACAAAAGACCCAATTTGAAGATAAACATTAAGAATATTTTTTATAAAAACATAACTTATTGTTGAAGCTAAGAAACCACTAATAAATGTGTAAAAGAAACTTTTGAGGGGTGGAAGAAAATTCAAATACTTATAGAGGTAATATGAAAAGATCAAGAAAGATAACAAAAAACAAAAAGTTGTTGATATGGCTGCTCCCAAATAACCTTGATTAAAAAACTTCCCAAATAAGGGAATTAATAATATGTTTAAACCCATATTAATAACATTCCTTAAAATTGTAACTTTCGCCAATTCCATGGATTTACCAATACCTACCAAAACCCTACTACTAATAATATTTAATCCGCCGAATACAAAACCCGTTGCTAAAATACTTAAACTGCAGGAACCAAGGGCATATTCTGCCCCAAAAAAAGTTTTTAATATAAATTTAGAGAAGAAATAAATCCCAATTCCTAACGGAATAGACAACAACAATACATATTTATAAACCATCTTAAGCAGAGAAGCAATCTTTTCTTTTTTATTCAATGCCCATAATTCGGAAGATAAAGGAAACAACATATTTCCAAAAGGACGGCTAAAAATTAATAATAGCTCAACAGTAGGAAGAATGGCGTTGTAAATAGCCACTTCTGCCAAAGGCCTAAAATAAACCAAAGCTAAGGTATCGACTTTAGTCATAAAAGTAATAAAAAAGTCTCTAAACATCAAAGGGGTGCTAAACTTAAACATCCTTCCAACCATTTCTTTTGTTATTGATATTTTATAAGAGAAAAATGAGAAAGATTTAAAGAAAAAACCCAAGTTAATAATCAACCCCAACAAGGCTGCAGCAACATAAATAAAAGAAACCCCAAATATATTTACTTCAACAATGGTAAACAAAAGGAGAACAATTGAGGCCCTAAAGATTAACTCTCTCAATGAAAAAAGAAAGGAAAAATATCTAGATAAAAAAAATCCGCTAATAATTTTTGATACACTGTCCACAGAAACGAAAATAAAAAGGATTAATAACAATGACTTAGCCCACTGACTTTTAAAATAGTCATTAATTAAACCCGCGGGGAAAACATAGATAAAAATCAAAAAAAGTATACTCAGGAGTAAAGAAAAAGAGAAAACAAAGACTAAAACTGATTTAACCTTATCTTGCTCATTATTTGCATGAAATTCTGGGATAAATTTAGGAACAATGGCACCCATCCCAAAACCTTTAACTAAACCAATTAATAAAACAACATTATAAACCGCAAAAAAAAGGCCAAACTCCTCTATAGTTAATTTTCTCGCCAACAAAACTCTGATAAGATAACCAAAAGCCGAGCTTAAAATACTTGTAAAGAAAATTATGCTCGCTCCTTTAACTAGTTTAGACGTATAATTTACCATTTTTTTCTTAAATTAGATAAAAAGAAGCGTTATTAATACTTATGGAATTATACTAAACAATCTAGACGCAACCAATGTGCAACCCATACCAAACAACCAGTAGTCCAAAAACCGATTAAACATCCATAAGCTTTTTAAACAAATTTCCTTCCATCAGCGTATGGAAGACCGAAGAATACTTTATGGTTTAGGAAGTTCTGGCAGGAATGAGTGGATGTTTAAACTATCAGCTGAATTAAAAAATATCCTGCCTCACCAACCGTTCTTCCGGTGCGGAATGTCCGGTTATCATTTCATTAAAGACAAAGCTAACCAAGGGAATATCTTATTTCTAGATGAGGAAAACCAAACCAAGATAAAAGAACCAAATTTACAGTTTCTTGAAGAAGCTGAAGAGAAATTTAATTTCAATATTTGGGACACCTGGGAAATAGTCGCTCCAAGAATAAAGAAGAAAAGGAAAGATAAAGAAGAAAAAACCTTAAAATTATTCGAATACCTTATCAAAGAACAAGGTGATTTTTTGGATAAAAATAGAATCACCGATTATGTTATTTATGGACCCACCAGCTACAGTGATGCAATAATTCTTAAAATAATGGAGAGCAAAAATATCAACATCATTAATTTACGGCCTTCTCCCCTCAACAAACAGTTTTGTATTTCGAAAAACATGAGTAATGAGTTATATGGGTTAAAAGAAAATTATCAAAAAATTAAGGAGATGGGTCTTTCCAAAGAAGAACAAGAACAGGTTTCAGATATATTTCAAAGATATCGCGAAAAGAATTACAAACCAGATTGTGCGGTCTCATTCAAGGAATCAAAAATACAGAAATCTTCGAGGTATCTTAAAGCTGGATGGAAAATGCTAAAAAGCCATTACCTCCCTTCAATTTCGCTTCTTAGGATGTGGTCCTGGGGGGTTATTCAAAAAGGCTATGATCACCTGGACATATTTGAAAATCCAGTTGAAGGAGAAAAATTTGTATTATTCCCCTTACATTATCAACCAGAGGCATCCACCTTAATTCATGGAAAATGGTACCACAATCAGTTAACTCTAATTGATAATCTTATTCGATCAATCCCTGTAGGCTATAAGTTATATGTAAAAGAACATAGCCATGGATACGGGAATCGGAATTTAAAATTTTTCAAAGAGATTAAGAAGTACACCAATGTCCGGTTAATCTCTCCTCATGCCAACAACTTAGATTTAATTGAAAAATCATCGCTGGTAACTACTATAACTGGAACTTCTGGATGGGAAGCCATAATGTTACAAAAACCAGTCGTTGTTTTTGGAGATGTTTTTTATGGGGTTTTTGATTGTGTTAAGAAAATAAAAAACATAGAAGAATTGCCTAACGCAATAAGAGAGAGGTTAGATAAGAAAACAAGTTCGGAAGAAGCGATCACTTGCCTTGCTTCCATGGTCAAATCTACATATCCTGGCCTTGCTCGCCTTCCGGGTGGATGTGCCAATCAATCATTACAAGAAGAAAATATTAAATTGTTAGCTTCTGGTATAGTACAACACATAAAACATACCACTCCGATTCACCAACCCCTCAGTCCTTAATCATTTCTAGAATCTTTTCTATCTTCCAAAGTACCTTCTAAAATTTTCTTCCTTTTTCCTATCTCTCTTCTTGTCTCTCTTTTTCCACTAACTCTATTGTTTTCTTTAAAATCTGAACCTGTTTCTTAGCTTCTTCCAAGTCCATATAATTAGTTTTAAAATGCATTAATTTGGGCTGAAGTTTCTCTGCCACTGGACAAAGCCCCGGTTTGTACTCTTGTCTCTGGCCTTTGTAAATTTCAGAATCTATTGGGAAAAAGCCACCTAAAAAGTTTCTTTTTTGGAAAGTTAACTCATTATATGTCAACCTCCAGGCGCCATAAAAAAAGTCTCCTCCCAAGGAATAAAATTTTTGTCGGAATTCCTGCCAGCTACAGCCGGCCTGCTTTGCCTCAAAACAGCAAACAAAAGTCCAATAAGAATTGACGTACCCGGGCGGAGTGTATTGAGGTATTAACCACGAACAGCCCTTGATTGCTTCCTCAAACATCACGCCGATCTGTTTTCTTTTCTCCACTAACTCATCAAAACGTTCTGTTTGTTCCAATGCTACGGCCCCTTGTAGATCAGACATCCGATAATTCCAACCCATTGAATCATACCTAATAGAATCTGGATCCCCACGGTCTTTCTTAGACATCACTCCACCAGTTTTGCTTCCTACTGCTCTAGAACCAAAACAAGTGAATTTTCTTACTTTAGTAGCTAATTCTTCATCGTTCGTTACTACGATCCCTCCATCACCACAAGTCAGATGTTTAGAAGCCTGCAAACTAAAACTTGCTGCATGCCCAATTGTTCCTGCCATTCGACCCTTATACGTTCCGCCAAAACATTCCGCACTATCTTCTATTACTGCTAAGCCATACTCTTTAGCAATCTCCATAATCGGATCCATATCAGCCGGCAAACCATAAAGATGGACCGGAATAATCGCTTTGGTCCGGGGAGTGATTCTCTCACGAATACTCTTCGGGTCAATATTAAATGTTTTTTCATCTATATCAGCATAAACCGGAATAGCACCTTGATGTAAAACACAAAAAGAAGTTGCTGCTGCCGTCAGTGGTGGAACAATAACTTCGTCACCGGGCTTCACCCCCACTGCAGCTAAACAAGAATGTAACGTAGCCGTTCCGTTACAGTGTGCCACTCCAAAACTAGCGCCAATTTTTTCCGCAAAAGCTCTTTCAAAACGTTTAGTTAAGCCGGGGCCGGAAGAATTGCCAAAGCCATAATCTACAACCTCTTTCAGGTATTTAAGCGCTTTTCCTGAAACTCTCCCTTTATGTAAAACTTTATTTTGGGATCCGGGATTGTTGTTTAAATAATTTATCAGGTGTAATGGGGGATTTTTTTCCACTAGCACCTTGGCCAACTCTAAATCCGTCGGACTATCAATATCCACTGCTCTATCCTTAGGAGTAATACTAGCAAAACTAGTTTCCGCCTCATACCAACTCTGCTTAAATTTTATTTGGTCCCATTTAGCAACATAAACCAATCCATCTAATTGATAATAACGTGGCATTTCTTGCCGGTTTAATCCTTCAGTTGTCTTTTTACGAAAACCAATCATAGAACCATCAGATGGCAAAGTGTTAACCCAATCCAAAGGCGTAGAGGCATCAGTAATAGTGATTACCGAATCACATTGTTTTTCTTCAATTTTTTCAATTGCCCTATCAACATCCTCTGTAGTCCTCAAAGGAGAAGTTGGTTCTAGTTTCATAATATAATCGTACCTCTCCCCAGTACGCTCAACCCAGTCGATTAAATGTAAAGTAGTATCCATCTCGCAGGCAGTGTCTGTAGCTAATTCTGCCGGACGAATAAAGGGGATTTCAGCACCAAAGCTGAGAGCCACCTTAGCATAATCTAAAGAGTCTGTGGAGACGATCAGTCGGTCAACATATTTACTTGTTTTGGCCGCAAGAATTGAATGAGCAATTAAAGGAATCCCACCCAAATTCACAATATTCTTATCTTTGATGCTTTTAGAACCGCTTCTCGCCGGAATATAAGCTAAAATTCTTTTTCCATTAATCATTATCTCCGTTAAGATATAATTCGTTTAAAAATATTTAGGAACTATGATTAATATTGGGGGCAATGACCTGAGAATTTCTTATTTCTTTAGCTTTGATCATAGAATAACATACTTTTAAAACTGGCATTTCCAAATTGTGCTTTTGACCAAGTTGTAACATTTTTCCAATTATTGTATCTGCCTCTGTTTCTGTTTTCCCCCTTCTTAGATCTTGTACAAGAGATGGAACATGCAATTCACGTTTAAATACAAGTTTAGAATAGTATTCTCGTTTTTTTTCTGCTATTTCTTGTCGTTCCTGCACATTAACGAGAAACATATTATTTAGCAATATATGGTTAGAAAAAGGAATATTTTCTGCTAGTGCCACCCTAACTATTTCATCGATTGCTTGTAAATATAATTTACATGCATGATGATTGAGGTATTTTTCCGCTACATTAAGATCTAAAGCCCCACTTACTGCCATTGTACTAGATGACAGGAATTTATACCAGATAAGAGTATCCATATCCCTAGAAACTTCTGCTTTTAACCCTTGGCTTTGTAGAGTTTCAACCAAGGATTCTGACATCTTTAATTTAGAATTGGTTGTGGTGAGAGGTTCATTCGAAGCTGATATTCCAAAATAACTCGATCCTTGATTAGTATAACAAATTTGACCTGGTTTTATAAGCCTAGCAGCTTCATTAACCACGCAACCCAGAGTTTTTTCCAAACCAAACTTTTCGTACAATGGAGATTCTTTCAAACCATTCTGGATAGAAGCGACCATCTCCATCCTTACTTTTTGTTTCTTTAACTCTTGAAGAATGTTCTCAGTATCATAAGATTTAACAGCAATTATTCCTAAATCAAAATTTTGATCCATTAAATCTGTTGCCCCACAAAGTTGATATGTTTTTTCCCCAGCAACACCCAATACCTGCAATCCAGATTTATTTATGGCCTGGATATGGTTTTCTCTCCCATACAATATAACCTCATTATCTGCAGAAAGATAAGCTCCAAGTAAAGATCCCAATGCTCCAGCACCAAAAATTCCGATTTTCATGGAAGAGTCACATGTTTAGGTTGTTTTGTTTTTTGCCTTAATACCTCAGCAAATGTTACATAATCCATCCCTCCAGTATTAATCACATCAAATAGAATTTCTTTGAAATTATCGCTCCAATTATCGCGTAAACCATCACGGGCTCCCTTATAACTGCCCACTGAACCAGTAAGATGGGCCACACATAAAATATTTTCCACTTGTTTGTTCAGTGGATGTTCCCAATCATAACAACCCCCATTTTCTTCGAATCCAGAAACAAAAGCATCTTTTGCACAAGTAAACATAGCATCATTAAAATAATTCAGAAATTGCATCCCTATCTGGTAGAATTCCAATGCTGGATGTCCTGATTGACAGGATTCGAGATCAAAATAACCAGAAGGTTTACCCATTTCATCAACATAAAAATTCATTGGATGTAAATCTGTTAAAACCAAAACTGGACTTTGTTCATGTACTTTGATTTCATTTTCTATTATCGAAAGAGTATAGTTGAAATAATTTTTTAAACTGTCTAGCTCATCGATTGTGAATGCTTCCTGTTCACTTACTCTTTGTAGTTTTAATTGTATAATCCTATGCAGATAATTTTCTAACCCAGAGATACCTCCTGATTCAATCAGGTTTTTTGCAATTACATTACCAAAACTACTAAATCTTACTTGTTGTACTGCGGCAAGATCCGCCCCAAAAAATGAAAGAGACTTAAGATATGCTTGTTTAGAATAATTATTAGCTTCTAAATATTCTCTCCAGTGAACCCCATTCATTTTTTCTGTAATAATGAAAGGAGGACCAGATTTCTCAGAAATTGCATAAACCTTTGGAGCAGGTAATCCTGCTTCAACCCTCACTAAATCATAAAGAGAAGCTTGTCTTTTAACCGATAAAGGACCATTAAAATGGGTGTCCCTCTTAACCCCATCTTGGGCAACTCGAACATTTGGTTTTTCAATCCTTGCCACCAAGGGAGGAAAATCTTTTATTGTAATCTCAAAAACATCATGTCCATTGCCAGAATCAAGAAACTTAATGCCCTCAAGAGTAAAATCTGTGTTATTTTCAATTAAATCAACAATTTTTTGGACCATATTCACCAAGCAGTCCAACCACCATCTACTACGAGGTTAGCTCCAGTCATGTAAGACGAAGCCTCAGAACACAAGAACAACATCGCTCCATTGTACTCTTCCGGACGAGCCATCCTACCCATGGGAGTCTTCTCGACATATTTTTCTACAAAATTAGGATCTTGATTGTTCCACACCCCTCCGGGAATCAAACAGTTCGCCCTGATGCCTTTTTTTGCCCAATAAGTGGCCAAATACCGAGTTAGTTGAATCACTCCACCTTTACTTGCAGCGTAAACTGGCGGAGACGCCCTATCTGGCGATTCATACATCCTGTGATCAGTGCTAACTAACCCATAAGTCGAACCAATATTCACTATAACTCCAGAACCTCTTTTGGTCATTTCTTTTCCCACTATTTGACAACACAAAAACACTCCATCCAAATTTACCCCCATGGCCTTTCTCCAGTTCTCGAGATCATAATTTTCTACCGTCGCTGGTGGAGGACGTGCCACCGCATTATTAATCAAAATATCAATTTTTCCGAATTCACTTAAAACTTCCTGAACCATCCGTTCCACAGATTCTTTATTAGTAATGTCTGTTTCTATACCTCTTGCCAAAATGTTATTTCCTTGCATAATTTCTTTCGCTACCTGGTCACAACCTTCTTTATTTATATCTGCTATCACCACTCTGGCTCCTGCGGCGGAAAGCACTTTTGCATAATTTCTCCCCAAAAGCCCTGTTCCCCCTACCAGTATTGCCACCTTTCCTTCTAAATTAAATAATTCATAGATTGATTGGTTCATTTCCTAAATCCTCACTAACTTTGCCCTCTCTGTATTCTTCTTCAAACAAACCAAACTTATAATGGTCAACATATTTTCCTTCGATAAAATCTTGCTTTCTCAAACAAGCTTCTTGTTTAAAACCTAACTTTTCCAAAACTCTTTTCATTCCAATATTGGGAGCTACACATCCAGCGACTATTTTACGTAATCCCAGGCCATTAAAACAATAATCAACTGCCAATTCAAAAGCTTCAGTGGCAATTCCCTTGCCCCAAAAATCTCTATCTCCTAATAAAATTCCCAAATTAACTGTCCTGTTCTCCCAATCCAATGCCCCAAACTTAAACGTCCCCACAAACCTCTCCCCTTCATTCCACACTACTGCTAAAATATGATCTCGGGAACTCTTTCCAATTTTACTGACATATTCTTCCACTTGTTCAAAACTAATTGGCAGTAAATATTCTTTCCTATTAATGTACTTTATTACTTCATAGTCTTGCAACCAGAACAAATATTGGTCGGAGTTAAGATGTTTGTCTGTAAAAGGAACTAATGAGATTCTTTTTCCGTTTAATGTTAGAGGTTTCATCCTTATCTATCCTTATTCCAAATCATCCCACAAGATCTTTTCTTCAGGACCTTTACTTTTATTCAACTTCCTACCCACTACGCGCTCCAACTCATTCACAGAAATTCCGGTCCCAGGTCTCTTAAAAACAAGATCTCTTTCATTAATTATCTCTCCCGCTCCCAAAGATCGACCTGTTAAAATACTCCTTCTTCCAAAAACCGACACCCTTCTATCTTTCTCGCTAGCTAGCAGCTGCTTTTTACTTGATCCCATTGAAGCAGCCACCTCCCTAACGTCTTTAACTAATCTCTTAAGCTCAACAGGAGTTAAAGAAACTGGAGCATCGCGACAAGGTAAGCCTTCTAGCTTTATATGTTTTTCAATTACACTAGCTCCTAGAGCAACTGCCGCTGCAGGAATAGCTATACTGGTAGAATGATCGGAAAATCCCACTGGAACCCCAAATGTCTCTTTCAGCATAAGAATATTCCTAAGATTGTTCTCCTCGCACTGTGGCGGATAAACAGCAACACAATGAAGTAAAACAACTTTCCTATTTCCTTCATTGTAAATTGTCTCTAAAGCTTGTTCTACCTCTGATAAAGTTGCCATTCCGGTGGACAAGATTATTGGTTTTCCTTGTTTAGCAATCTTTTTGAGCAAGGGCAAATTAACTATATCCAAGGATCCTACTTTGATGAAAGGAACGTCTAACTCCACCAACCAGTCGACATGTTTTTCGCTTAGTGGATAAGAGAAAAATAAAATGTTCTTTTCATCCGCATATTGTTTTAACTCGAAGTGAGCTTCTTTAGATAATGCTAACTTCTTCTGGATTTCTTCTAAACCTTTAGCATCAACACCTTCGGCAACCATGTCTGTGTGTTGGTCTAGAATACTTTGAGAAAAAAGAGAATCATAATCCCATGATTGGAACTTTACTGCATCACACCCTGCTTCAACAGCAACATCTATCATTTGTTTAGCCTTAGATAAATCTCCATTGTGGTTAGATCCGATCTCTGCAATAATAAATGGGTTTTCTGGATTTGTTAGTTTTTCATAAAAGTTCATTTGTTACACCTCACTTGAACATTTAAGAATTAGCCCTTATAAAATTAATTAAACTAAAAACTTGGAATCAATATGTTCCCACCAGTAAAATTCCTGTTCTTGTTTATTTAAATTTCTCAAAAAAGCTTGCATCTTATCTCCCTTAGACAATTGTTCTTTTAATCTCAAGATTCCTCTTAAGCGCCCATTTATCTCGTCTCTTTTCTCCCCAGATAAATCATTCAATAAATTTTCATAAAAGGCAATTTTTATCTCTATACCTTTCCAAACTTCTTCTTCAGAAAAGGTTTTCTTCATTCCCGCGATATTGTTCCCATACTGGCGGTAATAAGTAAAAGTCCCTTCGACTTTCTTAGCCACTAGTCCCTTAGAAAGCAAACCGGCAAAAAGCCACCAATCCCCAATTATTAAGTTGTCTTTATAAGGAAACATTTCCTTCAAGCATTTCCACTTAATTGCAGTATGTGAAAAACCCAACATATTTTTATCAATTAAATCTTTAAAGAAAACCCGATCGACATTTTCCAAAAACATTGGAACTCCCAGTTCCTTACCTTCTCTATCGACAGCAACCACATCTGTAAATACTACTTCCTCCTGCTCCAGGGTCTCAAGAGTTAACTTAAACCTATCCTTATCAAAAAAATCGTCTGTATCCGTAAATATGACATTACTAACTCCTTCTTCACCAAGTAACTTCTCAACCATAAGTTTTCTTACCAAAACTATCGAACTAAGCTCTTTACTAACTGGAATTACCTCTACCCTCACATTTCTTTCAAATAGAAGGGCGGCCTCTTCGTTCCACCCAAACTGATTGTCAAACAAAAATAATTCAAAATCTTTAGTTGTCTGAGAATTGATACTTCCTGCATAATCTGACAAAAATTTTTCCATTCCTGGATAAATAACTCCCACCACAATATTTCTCATTTTTCTTTCTTCTTGTATTATTCTCGGTACTTCAACAAACGAGCAGGGTTTCCAACCATCACTGCATTATCTTCCACACTTTTTAAAACGACTGCTCCCGCCCCAATAATTACTTTATCTCCAATTTTTAAATCATCAATGATCGTACTGTTAACACCAAACCACACTTTGTCCCCAACCACTAAATCTCCAGATAAATGAACGCCGGCATGAACAAAACAGTAATCGCCCATAATTGTATCGTGGCTAACACTACAACACCGATTAAAATAATTAAAACTACCTATTTCTATATCTGTAGTAAAAACTACGCGGCTATTAATGGTGTTGCCTTCCCCTAAACTTACACTATTATCATCAATTTCAACATTTGGATGAATTAAGTTAGGAAAGTTAAAGTTTCTATCCATGGACTTTAGAGTTCTTACTTTTTCTTCTAATATGGCTGAATCCCCAATAGCTAAAGCAACCGCCACATGATTCAGTAAAGAAAACACTTCATCAAATGTTCCTAACACTGGATAACCCCTAATAATCATCCCTTTCTTTTCGGAATCATCATCTACAAATCCTTGAATCTTCCACCCTCCGATCTGTTCAATCAAAAGAGAAATATTTTTCGCTTGTCCTCCTGCCCCAACAATTACTATGTTCTTGGTTTCCATAAGATTATTTTATTAATGATACATTTATATGTTTTGTGGAAATCGCAGTCTTTCAATTTAGATTGCATAAGATTTATAACTCCTTTGATTAAAACTTTGATGAAAAACCCTTATAAAAAGAGGTGTGTGAAAGAAAATGGATTTAAGCTATGAAGAAACAAATAAAAAATTATCTACTCGAATTAACGTCCATAATAAATTTTCTGAAAAAGATATCGATCCCTGGACAAAAAACCTAGTAGATATTAAACCTGGTGAAACCATTTTAGAAGTAGGGTGTGGTAATGGAAAACAGGTTAGGTTATATGCGGACCTCCTGATGAATCAAGGGAAAATTTTCGCCTGTGATATCTCAGAAGGATTATTAGAAGAGGCCAAAGCATCCACAACAAACAAGGGATTTAACAACATTACTTTTTTTAATCATGATATGAATAATGGATTTGAGTTTGAAGATAACTCTTTTGATCTCGTTTCCTGTTGTTTTGCCATATACTATGTAAAAGATAGCGAGAAATTAATCAATGAATTTAAGAGAATTCTAAAACCAGGGGGCAGATTATTTATTATGGGGCCCTCTCCAAAAAATACTGAAGAATTCTGGAACCTACATGGAAAAGTTGCCGGCAGTATTCCTCCCAAGGCCTTGATTAGAAGGTCAAGAATAGAAAAGGAATTTATCCCCTTCATTAAGGAACAGTTTGTTGATGTTTCTATAAATATCTTTAACAACAATATTGCTTTCCCAAGTACTGATGATGTCTTAAATTATTATACTCACTCATTATTATTTAAGGACGGGATAGCTGACTCAGAAAAAGAATTTGTTCTAAAAAAAATGGAACAAGAAATTAAAGATGAAATACAGAACTCTGGAGAATATATCCTCAAAAAAGAAGTATACGGAGTGATTGCTCACAAAGATATGAAAAAATGAAAATCTTAATTTTAGCCGCCCATCCCGATGATGAAGTTCTAGGTTGTGGGGGCAGTATCGCAAAATGGTTTAAGGATGGCCATGAGGTTTATGTACATATTGTTTCAGAAGGGACTACTGCTCAATATGATGCTGGCAAAATAGCAGTGAAAAGAGAAAATGCTAAACTGGTCAAAGAGATATTGGGGATTGAAAAATACTATTTTTCAGATTATCCTGACGCTCAACTTGATACCGTACCTCTATTAGAATTAACAAAAGCTATTGGTAAAATTGTTGAAGAAATTAAACCAGAGATTCTTATTAGCCATCATTATGGAGATACCAACCAAGACCATAGGAGAGTTTTTGAAGCAGCAATAGTAGTTGCTCGCCCTCAACCCAACAGTCCAATAAAGAAGTTTATGTCTTACGAAGTGCCATCTAGTAGTGAATGGGGCAAGATGTCTTATAGAAATTCCGCTTTTAATCCCAACTATTTTGTAAACATAACGAATTATATTGATTTAAAATTAAAAGCGATAGAAGCCTACAACATAGAACTTCGCCCATTTCCACATCCCCGATCAATTGAAGGAATTAGAAATATTTCTGCAATTAGGGGACAGAGTGTAGGGATTGAATATTGTGAGGGGTATTTTATACACTTTTGTAAAGAATAGATATTAATCTCAATAATAATGTTTGGATGGCTGCTTTTTAATTATACAACTTTCCATAAGGTTTATAAGAGAAAGAAATTAAAAAATAATAAATTTGGTGAATAAAAATGCAGAAATTAATTATTAATTTTACTCCTACAGGGATGATTCCAACAAAAAATATGACTCCTCATGTTCCTATAACTCCTGAAGAAATCGCTTCTGACGTCTTAAAAGCTGCAGATTTAGGGGCATCAATTGTTCATCTACATGCCCGAGATGAAAATGAAGAACCCACTTCCAATAAAGAAATTTATGCCGATATTATCGGAAGAATTAGGGAAAAGAATAAAGAGATCATCATTTGCGTAACTACCAGCGGTAGAAAAGACAATACATTTGAAGGTCGATCACAAGTCCTCGATTTAGAAGGTCCCGTTAAACCAGACATGGCCAGTTTGACTCTTAGTTCATTGAATTTTAATAAAACTGCCAGCATCAATTCACCAGAAATGATTAAAGGTTTGGCCGCCAAGATGTTAGAAAAAGGCATTAAGCCTGAGTTAGAAGCTTTTGATATAGGGATGATTAATTATGCAAACTACCTAATTAAAAAAGGTCTCCTTCAACCCCCGTACTATTTCAACTTACTTTTAGGAAATATAGCCTGTGCACAAGCCGATCTAATCAACGCCGGACTCATGATCCGAGAACTTCCAGAGAATTCTATTTGGGCTTTCGCCGGAATAGGAGATTACCAATTAAAAATGAATACTCTGTCTCTTACTTGGGGCGGAGGAGTAAGAGTAGGACTGGAAGACAATATCTATTATGATAATCCTCTTCGGTCTAAATTAGCAACAAACACCGAGATGGTAGAAAGAATTGTTTCTTTTGCCAAAACTTATGGCAGAGCGATAGCTACTCCTCGAGAAGTGAGAGAGATTTTGGGCTTAAGAAGTCCAGAGGAAATATAAACAAATAATTAAAGAGGCACTAAAAATGATTCCCATAACTAAACCCACCTTACCTTCTTTCGAATCTATCAAGGAAGAAATTAAAGAATTGTTTTCAACCGGCATGGTAACTAACCACAAATATGTGGCCCAATTAGAATGTGCCATCCAAGCACATTTAGGAGTTAAACACGCGATTGCGGTTTCTTCTTGTACTTCTGGACTTATGCTGGTTATGAAGGCCTTAGAATTAAAGGGAAATGTCATAGTTCCCAGTTTTACTTTCTCAGCCTCTGGACATGCCATAGTTTGGAATGGTCTAACTCCCAAGTTTGTTGAGATCGATCCCACTACCCAATTATTAGATTTAAGAAGTGTTCGTGAAGCCATAGACGAAGAAACCAGTGCAATTATGGCAGTACATATGTTTGGTTGTCCAGCTCCAGTACAAGAGCTACAAGGGATAGCTAAAGAACATAACCTCAAACTCATTTTTGATGCAGCTCACGCTATGGGGGCTAAACTAAATTCTACATATGTCGGAGGATTTGGTGACGCCGAAGTTTTCAGCTGCTCACCTACAAAACTTTTTGTTACTGGAGAAGGCGGCATTGTGACAACAAATAATGATGAGCTTGCTAGAAAGATAAGGATTGGTAGAGTATATGGCGATCCTGGAGATTATAATTGTGAATTTCCAGGTTTAAGTGCAAGGATGGGAGAATTTAATGCATTATTAGGTCTTAAGTCATTAGAAATTTTAGAGGAAAATATCGAAAGAAGAAATGACTTGGCCCAAGCGTACAAACAACAGCTTCAAAATATTCCTGGAATTGGTTTTCAAAAAATTCTTCCCGAATTAAGAAGTACTTTCAAAGATTTCTCCATAACTATAAATCCTAAAGTTTTTGGAATGGATAGAGATCAACTTTCTGAGGAACTTCTCAAAGAAGGAATTCAAACAAAAAAATATTTCTACCCCCCTTTGCATGAACAAAAAGCGTACTCCCAATTAAAAGAAATATATCAAAACAAACTTCCAGTAACCCAGGAGGTTTCTAGGGCTGTTCTGAGTCTCCCCCTGTATTCCCATATGACTACTGAAGAAGTTGAATTGATCTGTTCAAAGATAATAGAGACTACAAATAAATAAAAAAATAAATAGGTAAATAAATCCAAAATGATCAAAAAAGACATTAGTTATTCTCTGGCCCATAAACATAATTCTTTGAGAGAAGTTATGAAAAAAATTGGGAAAAGTGGTGAACAATTCGCTCTAATCGTTAATGAACATAATCAGTTATTGGGCATGGTGACTGATGGAGATATTCGTCGATCCATTATCCAAGGCATTGCCGTTGATGACCCTATTGAAAAAGCAATGAACTTAGAACCAATTAGCATTAACATTAATGACGACGATGAAGAAGTAATCAAAATTATCAAAAGATCCAATAAGAAAATAAATTACTTGCCCGTTGTTGACGAAAACAACGTAGTTAAAGATATTTTGTTGCATGACGAAATCTTAAACATTTTAAAAAGAAGTCCTCAGGCCCTATTTCTAAAGAACCATATCACCCCAGACAGCAAAAAAATCCTCATTACCGGGGGTGCAGGTTATATTGGATCTAATCTTGTTCGAGAACTATTAAGTTTGGGTTATCATGTAAAAATTCTAGATAATTTATGTTTTGGAAGAGGACATCTTAATATATTTGAACAACATCCCAATTTTACTCTTCTCCACGGAGATGTTAGCAATGCCCGGGACGTTATCAAAGCCATAGAAGATGTCTACGCAGTTGTCCATTTAGCAGAGATTGTCGGAGATCCTGCTTGTGCCATCAACCCCAAAAAAACACAACAAATTAACTATATTTCTGCCTCCCTAGTAGCCAGAATCTGTAAATATTTCCAGATTAACAGATTCATTTATACCTCTTCATGTAGTGTATACGGTGCTGCCGAAGAAACTCTCTTAAATGAAGAGTCTTCACTTAACCCAGTTTCGTTATACGCTCGTATGAAAATTGAATCAGAAAAGTCTATCCTGGAACTTAAAGATAATAGTTTTTCCCCAACAATCTTCCGTTTAGCTACCGTTTTTGGAGACTCTCCTAGGATGAGATTTGATTTGGTTACTAATCTCTTCACCGCTAAAGCCATCAAGGAAGGAAAAATAACTATTTTTGGAGGGGACCAGTGGAGACCTCATGTCCACGTTAATGATGTGGCCAAGGCCATCCTTTTAGTTTTAGAATCGCCCTTAGACAAAGTTAGTGGGGAAATATTTAATTTGGGATCAAATAAAAACAATTTTACTGTTAATGAAATTGGGAATTTTGTAAAACAAGTAATTCCTTCAGTAGAGGTCGTCACTGAAGAAACCGACGTTGACAAGAGAAATTACCGTGTCGATTTTTCTAAAATTAAAACTACTTTGGGATTCGATACCGAAAAAAGTGTCGCCCAGGGAATCATTGAAATACATAATGCCTTTAAAGAAGGAAAATATGAGAATTACCAAGATTCCATTTTTAGCAACGTAAAAACATACCAACAATAGGGCCTAAAAATTCTACAAAGTTGACGGACTACTTCTCATCATAAGAACAACTATAAATCTCTCCTCTGGCATATCCCTTTGAAACAAAAGTATTTTCTAATTCACAATGTTTAGCAAATTCTCTTATGGGTGAACTTTCAGGTAATTGGGGCCAATTAAATAACAACAAGGTTCCTTTCTTTTTCTGCTTTAAGACTCCCAGGGCATGAACAATATTTGCTTCGAGTTCAAAATCCGAGAGCCCTACCGTTTTATTATCTATTTGATCAGATAGTTCATAAGAATGATCTAATAAAAAGAGAATTCCTTCATTGTTAGAAAAAACTGGATAGGCCATATTTTCTTCATAAAAATAATCAATCATTGATTCTTGTACATCAGTCATATCTGGTGAAGTTATATTAAATACATATTGTCCAATTAAAAAGATATTGAAACCAACTGTGATGGCAAGAAAAAATAGGATTACTACTTTCTTTATACTAGTCTTCTTATAATTCAAAAAGTAACATAAAACCAACCAAGTGCTAATTACTAACATCAAGACAAAGGATAACATTGATATCCCAAACAACGGTCCTGACGGACCAGTATAACTAAATAGGAAATTAAAATCGAAGTTTTTCATATGATTTAGATATAATTCCATCATTCTTGGAACCACTTCTAATTTTTTGGTGTTTAATAAATAAGTAAATAAGAAAAATACCCCTCCTAAGATCGAAGTAAATACAATTTCTCGTCGATTAATTTTAATTTTACTCAAAAACAATCCCCCTAATATTGCAATCGGAGGAATGATGCTCATCGGATATTTACTATAGTCTCCCCTACTGATTATGAACAGATCTATGAATAAGATTACTAAAACCCAAATAATGAAAAGCCAACTAGATTTTTCTTCTCTGACCTTTTTCTCTGCAACACTAAACGTGAAAAGACCCAAAAGATAGGGAGTAGCCCAAAAGATCAACATAGACAAAGCTAGAAAACTAAATCCAAAATGCATCCTACTTCCTCCGTGGTGTAACATCTTACTAAATATTAAAGGTTCTAGGAAGTATGTTAACAACAAAGAGATAAATCCAATTATTCCCCCAATAAAGAAAGGCACAAATAATTGTTTTATCGTTTTAGTTAGACTTTTACTAACAAAAAGATCGTAAATAAAGATAATAGCAAAAATAAAGATCCCGCTCTGTTTAATTAGAGTTGCTAAACCCAAGGTCAAACCAAAAAGTGAAGTCGCCCATAATTGCTTCTTTTCTTTACTATAAAGATATAACATAACACAAATTAAGTAAAAAAAAGTCATTAGGCTTCCATCAATGTCTACTTGCAATGAAGCTAAATTATGCCAAAACGAAGTTATCATGATTAAAGAAGCTAGAAAAGCAGCTTTGACACCATATAACTTCTTGGAAAAATAAAATACTAACAAGATGGTAAGCGTAGAGAATATTAATGGTACTAATCTATAAACAGTGATATCTGTCCCAAACAAACCCACAAAAGAACCATAAACCCAGTGAATCAACATTCCTGCATAATGCCCAGGATTAAAACCAACCCCATAGGCATTAGCTCCTGCAAAAGCATAATTAGCTTCATCATCGTATAATGCATAATCTAAGCCAAATGACTTAACAAATAAACTTAAAAAAAGTACAATAACGAAAAGAATAATATATCTTTTAGATTTAGCTCCCATGTTTAACACAGAAAGTGATTTCACAACGTTTATATAACTTATGATACCACTTTTTACTTAAAAAAAACAATTAAAAATGAAGATTCTTGTTACTGGCGGATGTGGATTTATTGGCAGCAATTTTGTTAGATACCTCCTAAAGAAATATCCTCCTTATCGAATTACTAATCTTGACAAATTAACTTATGCCGGCAATCGAAAAAATCTCCGGGATCTCGAAAGTAACCCCAATTATAATTTAGTCGTTGGCGATATTTGTGACGCCCAATTAGTTAATCAACTTGTTGCTGAAGTTGATTGTATCATTCATTTTGCTGCCGAATCTCACGTAGATAGGAGTATTCTTAATGCAGAAGAATTCATTAAAACAAACGTCAATGGAACTCACGTTCTTTTAGATGCAGCTTTAAAAAATGGGAAAAAACGCTTTCATCATATCTCTACAGATGAAGTATATGGGTCCCTAGGCCCAGAAGGAAAATTCTCTGAAACAACTTCATATGATCCCCGAAGCCCTTATGCCGCGAGCAAAGCTGCTGCTGACCATTTAGTCAAAGCCTACTACAAAACCCACCATTTGCCCATAACAATCTCTAACTGCTCAAACAACTATGGGCCTTATCATTTTCCAGAAAAAGTCATCCCTCTGTTTATCACTAACTTAATGGAAGGTAAAAAAGTTCCCCTTTATGGAACTGGATCAAACATTCGCGACTGGTTACATGTTGACGACCATTGTGAGGCCATAGATTTAATCTTACATCAAGGAAGGATCGGAGAAACTTATTGTATTGGCGGAGATTGTGAACTTAGTAACCTAGAACTAGCTAGAAAAATATTAAATGTCATGGGTTTTGATGAGAGTGTAATTGAAATCGTTCCAGATAGAAAAGGCCACGACTTTCGTTATGCTATTGATTCATCCAAAATCAAACGTGAATTAGGTTGGTTTCCAAAACATAATTTTGATGAAGGATTAAGAGAAACGGTTGAATGGTACCGGGGCAACCATGCTTGGTGGAAACCACTGAAAGAAAAAACCATCGCAAACATTACAAATAAACAAGAAAGAGAGAATAAAGAAACTAAAATGAAAGGAATAATCCTTGCGGGAGGAAAAGGGACCCGACTCTATCCCTTGACTAACTCCACTAGTAAGCAATTATTACCTGTGTATGATAAACCCATGGTTTACTATCCCTTGTCTGTTCTCATGCTTGCAGGAATAAAAGAAATTTTGGTAATCTCCAGCCTGGAACATATCAATTTATACAAAAATCTTTTAGGAAGTGGAGACCAATGGGGGATAAATCTTTCCTATAAGGTTCAAGAAGAACCAAGAGGTCTTGCTGATGCTTTTATTATCGGGGAAGAGTTTATTGGGAAAGATAATGTGTCCCTTATCCTTGGAGACAATATTTTCTTTGGACAGGGGTTCGGCCCCATGCTTCGGGATTGTTCAAAACTAGAAGAGGGCGCAGTTGTTTTTGGATATCCAGTAAAAAATCCAAAAGAGTTTGGAGTAGTAGAGTTTGATAAAAATAAAACTGTAATCTCACTAGAAGAAAAGCCTGAAAACCCCCAATCAAACTTTGCCGTCACCGGATTATACTTTTATGACAACAGTGTTGTTGAAATCGCAAAAAACGTAGTCCCTTCCGCCAGGGGAGAATTAGAGATCACCGACATCAATAAAGAATACTTAAAGAGAAAAAAATTAAAAGTAAATCTGTTAGGAAGAGGATTTGCCTGGCTTGATACAGGTTCACATAATAGTCTTCTACAAGCAGCAAATTTTGTTGAAACTATCCAGAAGAGGCAAGGAAGATACATCGCCTGTATAGAAGAGGTCGCTTATCGGATGGGTTATATCAATAAAGAACAGCTTCTTAATCTTGCCCAACCCCTCTCAAAAACAGAATATGGGGAATACTTGATGAACTTAGATCTTTCTGAGGAGGAGTTATTTTATGACTCAAAGAATTAAATATTCTGTTGTTATTCCGGTCTACAATGGAGAATTTTATTTAGAAGAAGTTTCCCATAGGATAAAGAATACGTTCGAAAAGATTACAGATGATTATGAGCTTATTTTTGTAGATGACGGAAGTAAAGACCAGAGTTGGAAAAAATTACAAGAGATACAAAAGAAAGATGAGAAAATTAAGATCATTAAACTTTCCCGTAACTATGGCCAGCATAACGCTACTCTTTGCGGCTTACGTAACGGTAACGGGAAGTATCTACTTACTCTCGATCAGGATCTCCAACATCCACCCGAAGAGATCCCAAAATTAATAAAAAAGATAGAAGAAGGTTACTCTTTAGTTTATGGGCGTTATCGCAAGAAAAAACACCATTGGTTTAGAAACTTTGGCTCAAAGATAACCAACAAAACTTTATCGAAGATTGCGGGTCGTGATTTTGTAATCACCTCTTTTAGAATAATCAAAAAAGCAGCCATCGACTCTCTAGAAGATTTCGAGAACCCAGAAGTGATAATTGATATACTCTTATCTCAAGTGATTTCTGATCGAGACATTGGAGTAGTATTAGTGAACCACAAACAAAACAAAAGAGATAGTAATTATAGTTCTTTTAAATTAATTAACATCTCTTTAAACATGATTTTTAATTACACCACTGCTCCATTAAAGATTGCCAGTATTTTAGGCCTTATTTTCTCTTTACTGGGTTTTGGAACAGCATTATTTTATGTAATTAAATACTCTCTTGGATATACTACTATAAGCGGGTTTACGTCAGTTATAGCGGCCGTTTCATTTTTTTCTGGATTGATTCTTTTAGTCTTAGGGGTAATCGGAGAATATCTGGGGAGGATATTTGTTGCAGTTAACAAAAAACCCCAATATAAAATCGAAAAGAGGTTAATTAAATAAAATGACAACAATGATCCAATATAAAGAGTGGGACTCGAATTTTTTTGAGAAAAAAACAGGGTCTATCTCAAGAAATGTCTTAATCAATGCAAGTATTGGCGACAAGATCACTGAAGAGATAGAGAATGGCCAGTATAAATTTCTTTATTACTTCCATGATTTATCCATTGAATCTCATACTCAACCAGATATTAAAGCTCTTGCTCAATTAGGGTTTAAGTATATTGACACCCATGGAAGCTTTGCCTTAGACCTAAGTAAGGTTCAACCCCCTCTTGAAACGTCTTACTCCATATTTATAGTAAATAACCCAAATGAGATCAATAGAGTTAAATTAGAACATTTGGTTAAGGAATTATCAGTGGTTGGTCGCTTTTATCTCGATTCAGAATGTCCCAGAGACAAGGCCACAGAATTATATCAGACTTGGTTAGATAAATCATTCTCTAAAGAGATGGCTGATTGGGTATATATCATTGGGGACAAAGAAAATCCACTAGGATTTGTAACTTTAAAAAGAGTTGATGATGATGAAATTGATTTGTCATTAATTGTAGTCGATGAGAGCATGAGGGGAAAAGGAGTTGGAAAACTATTAGCCTTATCTGCCTTAAGCGATTTTAAGGGCAAATTTAAACGCTGCTCAGTAAAAGTAAGTTTAAGTAACGTTTCTGCAGTACGTTTTTATGAAAGCTTAGAATTCACCTTAACTAAAAGCTACCAAATTTATCATGCCCACCTAAACTAAGCCTAAAGTAAAAGTTCCATAAGTTTTAAATAAACTCTCTTAAGAGGAAGAAACATGCAGGACCCCCTAATTATTAATAAAGAAACCGTGGAAGAGATAATTAAGAAATCAAAAGAAGTTTCTAGAAAAAGGGCATTGCACTTAAGAGAATATCTAGATGGAGGCAACAATATTGGTCTAATCTACAATGCCTTCCAAATGGGGACCTATGTTCAACCACACAAACATCCTAGTGATGGAACCGAGATATGGGTCGCACAAAAAGGAACTGTTAGAGCCATTTTATTTAATGAAGAAGGAAACGTTGTACAACATTATGACATTTCACTCTCAGATAATCCCTTCCTATTAATTCCCGCAGGAACTTACCATACTGCGGTGGCGATGGAACCAGATTCTGTTCTCTGTGAAATTTACTTAGGAAAGTTTAATCCAGAAACATACAAAGAATTTGCCTCTTGGGCCCCTTCCGAAGAAGGCTCAGAACAAGACAGAGAAAGATATCTAAAAAAACTCATCGATGAAACAGGAACAGATCAAAATGAAAATACCCTTTAACAAAACTACATTAATAGGAAATGAGATCGAATACCTAAAAGAAGTGATCGATTCCGGCTATCTTCATGGCGATGGTCCCTTCACACACAAATGTCACAAACTACTTGAAGAGAAATTTGTAACAAAAAAAGCTTTACTAACTCCTTCCTGCACTCTTGCTCTTGAAATGAGTTATATCCTTTGTAACTTCCAACCCGGTGATGAAGTTATCATGCCTTCTTTTGCCTTTGTTTCTGCTGCTAGTTCCTTGATGATTCATGGAGCGAAGCCAATTTTTGTTGATATCCGCGAGGATACATTAAACATAGATGAAAATAAAATTGAAGAAGCCATAACTCCAAAGACTAAAGCTATCTTAATAGTCCATTACGCTGGAGTTTCTTGTGAGATGGATAAGATCATGGAGATTGCCAAAAAACATAATCTTTTTGTCATCGAGGATGCTGCCCAAGCTGTCGACTCGAAATATAAGGGTAAGTTTTTAGGGACAATTGGAGATGTCGGCTGTTTTAGTTTCCACGGAACCAAGAACGTTGTCTGTGGCGAGGGAGGAGCTATTTTCATTAACAACCCCGAGCTAATTGATAGGGCAGAAATAGTTTGGGAAAAAGGAACCAACAGAAAGAAATTCATTCGTGGAGAAGTCGATAAATACACATGGGTGGATCTAGGATCTAGTTATGTTATGGCCGATCTTCTTGCTGCGTTTCTATACTATCAACTTAAAAATGTAGATGAGATCACCAATAGAAGAAAAGAGATTTACGATTATTACTACCAAAATTTAGCTGGCCTAGAAAAAGAAGGGCTGATTAAATTACCTACAATTCCCTCTGAATGCAAAAGCAACTACCATTTGTTTTATATAATTCTGCCAAGTAATGAAATAAGAAATGAAACGTTAAAGAAATTGAAAGAGGTCGGTATCCAAGCTACGTTTCATTTTGTTCCTTTACATGATTCTCCCATGGGGCAAAAACTGGGTTATGAAAAAGGAAATCTACCAACGACAGAAAAAATATCTTCTTGTTTGCTTCGGCTCCCCTTTTACAATAGCATAAATAGGGATGAACAAGATTACATCATTAAAAACTTAAAAGAAATATTAAGGTCCAGTCATTAATTCTCTTTTCCTTTTTTAAATATAAAAATAACCGGAAAGTTCTGCACTCCATCTTGGGTGTTGAGTTCTCTTTCAACTACCTTAACTGGCTCAAAGCCTAGGCTCCCAAAATAATTTAAACTATCCTGATTAAGTGGAAAATACCAACTTGGCTGAGTGTATTCCCAGATATCTATCTCTAAATAAACATCATTTTCTTTAATTAAAGTATCTAAATCTTTTTCAAAGGTGGATTTATCCCTGAGGTATTGATCTGCTCTTAAATACCACAAACTATTCCCTCCTTTATCCCAACCTTCTGGACCAGCATATTCTCTCTCTGTAAAGGTCCTCATCATCCGAGGAGAACCAGCAAAAACTATTGCATCTTCAGGAACGTTTTCTTTTATCCACTCTCCGGCTTCATAATGTCCAGTATATGTAAAAGATTTGTTATAGATTAAATCATCTCCCGTCTGATAAAAGTTCCAGCTCACCAACACCGCTAAAATAACAATCAATAACGCCACTGCATATTTTATTAATTTATTCTTTCCCACAAATAGTTTCAAATAATTTCCCAATTCCACTACCGCAAAAGAAGCGAGAACAATTCCTATAGGTAATAATGGTAAAAGATAACGGTCTTCTGGAAGCCCTACTCCAATTTCAAAATAAAGCCAGTATAATATTCCAGCAATTAACGGGAAATAATATTCCCTCTTTTTGTAAATTAAGATTAGAATAATTCCTAAGATAATCGGGATTAATAAATACCAAGAAAAGATCCAGGGTAAATGGGCCAGAGCCTTTAAACCTGCATAATCGAAGCCTGCACCAGCAAACAACCTACTACTTAAATTAGCAAAGAAATTGCTCCCCAGAATCAAACTCCCTGCTGCAATTAAAATTAAAGGAACAAGCCAAGATACCAATAAGCCCTTATTTTGTAATGCTTCTCTACGCTTAAAGAATATCAAATAAATCAAGAATATCACAAACAATAATCCCCCTTGGCTCTTTATTAACATCAATACTAAGAACCCTCCTGCTGTCAATAAACCCCAAAGAAATTTCTTTTCTTTTTCCAATTTCACAACTAGATACATCACTACTGCCACCATTGCAGTCAGTGGACCATCTGCCAATAATCGAACATTATAAAACCAAAACAAGTGATTAAACCCTAACAAAATAGCGCTTACCAAACCAATTAGTTTGCTGCCTAATTCTCGGCCCCACAAATAGATGAATACAACTCCCAACAAACCAAACCCTGTAGCAATTATTTTCCCAGATAAGAAAATATTATCTAAAAAGATATTAAAGAATGCCGTCAAGGTTTGAATCACGAAATAATCGCCCCCAATATACTGGGAGGTAAACATAAACAATGGTTCCTTAGTAACTTTAATCGCATACCACAAATGAACTGCAGCATCATTCCATAAGCTTTCTTGTCCAATATATTTTAACCTAATTAAAAATGCCAAAACTAAAACGACCAAAAATGCTAAATTATATTTATCTTTCAAAAAATCAATAGTTTTCTCTTTTGCTTTATCAAAAAAGGTCTTCTTTTTTTCTTTATTTTTTTTATCTTCTACAGAAACTTTCTCGCTCACTCTCTTTTCTTCCCTTAATTCTTTCTTCTCTTCTTCAACAAACTCTTTCTCTTCTTCCAAAAGTTCTTTAGAAACACCCAATTCAACCTCTTCTCCTTGAACTTGGTCCTCTTCCGCTTTAATCTCTTCTTTTTTCTTTTCCAGAATATCCTCAGTAATATCCTTCACCAATTCTTTATTTTCCTCCATTAATCCACCTAGGAGAACCTTCTCTCATAACCTTTATAAAGTTTATCAAACCAGAAAACCACAATGAAAACTGTCCTTGTAGCCCTCGGTATGGGTGGCCACACTTCTCAGACTCTCCGCCTAGTCGATTCCCTTGGTCCAAAATACGAATATGAATACCTAATCGGCCATGATGATAAAACTTCTGCAAAAAAGATTAAAGTTCCAGGAAAGATACATGTCATGAAAAATCCCCGCCTTATGAAAGACAAGTCTTTACTCAAAGTTTTCTTTAACATGATTCCTACTACAATTCAAGCATTTAAAATTCTTAAAAAATCAAAACCTTCTGCCCTTATTTCAGCTGGCCCCTCCATGGCCATTCCTTTATTTTGGATGGCTAAGATCCTGGGAGTAAAAACAATCTTCATTGAATCTTGGGTCCGGGTTCATTATGGTTCCCAAACTGGAAAATTTGTTTATCCGGTAGCTGATTTATTTCTGGTCCAATGGCCAACAATGAAAAAATGGTATCCCAAAGCAGTTTATGCTGGGAGGTTATCATGATTTTTTTGACAATAGGTAATGGGAAATTTGATCCATTGGTTAAAGAGATCGACCATCTCAAAAGGCTCAATAAAATTAAAGAAGAAGTTGTTATTCAACTTGGTCACGGAACCTATAAACCAAAATTCTGTAAATGGTTCACTTTTGAATCTCCCTTAGATAAATATTATCATAAAGCTTCTTTAGTTATTAGTCACGGCGGCCCTGGAACCGTTTTTGAAGTTTTGCGACGTAAGAAAAAACTAATTGCTCTTCCCAATCGCGATAGAACTGACCCCAACCATCAAGTAGAATATCTTCGGGCAATGGCCAAAGAAACTTCGGCCTTAATTTATTGTGATCAAGTTTCTTTATTAGAATCATGTTTAGAAAAAGCTAAAACTCACAAATTCACCGAATACCAACCACCCATTTGCAAAATGGGAAAAGTTGTCGCGGAGTTCTTATCAAAATGAACTTTCTTAAAAAAAAGTTAGGAGAAACTTCTACTCATCTATTCAAAACATTCTTTGTTTATGGCTTCATTGCCCTAACCATGATTGTGATTAAAGTTTTAATTGCTCGTTTTTATGGTCAAGAAGAACTAGGAATCTTCACTTACTTCTTTTCCCTAGTTAGTTTAGTATTTTTATTTACTTCCTTTGGTTTCCCCGAAGCTATCACTCAAACAATTATCAAAGAACCTTCTAAATTAAAATCAGTTTTGAAATTATATTGGCCATTTATTACTTTATCAACTGTTATTTTTACTGTTTTAACTGTTGCGATAACTACATTTACTGGCCTTAATCCCCAGATAAATTATTTCTGGCTAGCAGTAGTTGGGTACATAATAATTTATACTTTATTTTACACCACTTACTCTGTCCTCAGAGGTTTTAAGAAATTTGTTGATGCCTCTCTATTTTCTTTAGTTAATCGTATTTTCTTCATTGCTTTTATTGTCTTAGCTTTTTTACTCTCTGTTTCTTTTGTAGGAGTACTATTAAGTATGTCTCTGGCTTTAGTTATTGCCACCTTATTCTCCCTCCCTAAAATTAAAAAATTAAAAAATAATTTTGTAGTAAAAACAGAGTTAAAGCCTTTCCTTTACCTATCCTTTTCTCTCTTTTTAATGCAAGTAGGATTTTATTCCCTAAGATTCCTCAGTGAGATTGTCATTGGTTATCTAGTAGATTTTAACAGCCTAGGGTTATATTCCGCTTACTCTTCGGTAACTAATGTGATTAGATTAGTGGCCTATGTTTTCCCAGTGGTAGTATTGCCTATGGCGGTTGTTAATAAATATAAAATTAAACAGTCACTTAAGAAAATAATTTTAATTTTACTCCCATTCTCATTAATTGTTTTAGTAGCTACATTTGTCTTAGTCCCCTTATTGTATGGTCAAGAATATACTAACTTTTACTTACCTTTCTTTTTAGTGTTATCTTCTACACTATTAGTAGTTTATTCGTACTTCAATTCTGTATTTGTGGGGGAAAATAAGTTTTCTAAGTTTTACCTTAAAATTCTTGGAATAGACTTCTTCCTTTCTTTAATTGTTAATACCTTATTGAATATTTGGTTGATTTCAGAATTTGGTATTGTTGGAGCGCCAATAGCTACTACAATTACAATAATCTTTAAAATACTCCTTAATTCTTACGCCCTAAAGAAACTTAGACGATGAAACGTTTCAACAAAATCTTATTTGTAGTCACTGATGTCTCTGCCAGTTATGGTAAGGCCTTAAACCCTCACTTAGGAATAGCTATGCTTATGGCCTATCTAGACAAAGAGGGGTTTGAGACAGATGTTATCGATTTGCAATTAGGTCATACTGTTAATGATGTTATTAAGAGAGCTAAAGAATTTGGTGCCGACTTAATTGGTGTCACCATGTTCAGTTTTGATTTTATTAACACTTACGCTAAGATCAATGAAATTAAAAAGAAAACAGGTTTACCCCTAGTTTTAGGTGGTGCTCATGTTTCTACCGTTAAAAAAGAAGTTCTTGAGAAAACTAGTGCTGACTTTGGAATTATTAGAGATGGAGAGATTCCTTTACTTGAATTATGTTCTGGAGTTCCTTTGAAAGAAATTCAAAGTTTGATCTGGCGCGATAATGAAATTGTTGAAAATAAAGTTCGTTCATTAAATTGGGAATTAGATAAACTTCCCTTTCCCGCTTATGAGAAGTTTGAACTTCCTAAGTACATCCATTTCATTGACAAAAGATTACCTATCGAGACTTCTCGGGGTTGTCCTTACAGTTGTAATTATTGTGATGTCAAAGTAAGTTTAGGGCAAGCTTTTCGTCCTCGTTCCCCCGAACATGTTTTGACAGAAATAGAACATTGGTATTCTAAAGGTTTTAGATACTTTGAAATTGTTGATGATGTCTTCACCATGGATTTAGATCGAGCCAAAACAATCTGTCGTGGCATTTTAGATAGAGGTCTTAAGATCAGATGGAATTGTGCTAATGGGATTAGGGCAGATCGTGTTGATGAAGAGTTACTTTTATTGATGAAAGAAGCAGGATGTGAATTCCTTGCTTATGGTTTAGAAACTGGAAACAAAGAGATGTTAAAGATTATTAAAAAATCGATCAATTTAGAAAAAGCCATGGAAACTTTTGAGTTAACTAAAAAAATTGGTTTGAAATTCGCTGTAAATTTCATTATCGGCCACACTGAAGAAACTTTTGCTCGTGCTATGGATTCTGTGAGATTTGCTAAAAAGATTCCTGCTGATTATGTGAACTTTTCCAATATGATTCCTTATCCTGGAACTGGCATCTTTAAATGGGTTGAAGAACAAGAGAAGTTGAATAAAGCTAGATTCATTCTTCCCAAAGAAGAATTTTTAAAAAATTCTACCACAAAATTAGGAAAACCTGTTTTTGAAACCCTATCTTTTAGATATAAAGAAAGAGTAGAAGCTCTACGTTTAGGTCGCGCTTTAGCTAAGAAAAGTCATTTACAATACCGAATGGGTAATTTTATTGGAGGGATAGCCTATCAATTATCTCGTAATGATGAAACCTATAATAGTTTACGTAGATTTGTAACTGGAAATAAATTTGGTAAAAAGTTTTATAATATTTTCAGGAAGGAATACTAAGATGGATTACAAAAAACTTTATTCAGGAGAACATTTACTTAAAATTAATCCAAATTGGACTTTTGAGAAATGGAGTTATAAACATACGTTTATTGCCAAAATGAAGTATATTGAGAAACTTTTGTCCAGAATTCCTAAAAACTGGAAAATATTAGACGCTGGTTGTGGCCAAGGATTACTTGTTAAGGAGTTTCGTGAACGAGGATATAATATTATTGGATTAGATGCCTTTTATGAAAATGAATATGTTCAAAAAGAAGATATTTTCAAGAATAGTTTTGTTGCTGATAATTTTGATTTAATTTTATGTTTAGATGTTATTGAACATTTTAATTTTGAACAGCAAGAAGAGTTGGTTGTTGAATTAACTAGATTATTGAAACCAACTGGAAAGCTAGTATTTAGTATTCCTAATCTTGCTCACTTGTCATCTCGGTTTATGTTCTTATTTACTGGCCGTTTAATTAGGACTGCTAAAATTTCATATCATCCGGGTGATCGACCAATTAATGAATATCTTAGTTTCATTTCTAAACACCTAACAATTATTCAGAAAAAAGGATTATCTCCAACAATTCCAGTCTTGTTCCAATTGACTCAATTGTTCCCAACAGTTACTGGATGGTTGTACACCTTACTAAAACCATTCTCTATCTTCTATTCCTGGTGTTTTAATGTTATTATAGTTGGTAAGAAATAAGTTTATTTCTTTGGTTTTCAAGAAAGGACAATCCATTAGAAATCAATTAATTCTTCTGATGCATCCCAATATAACCAATAACAACAGTCTTAGAATCTGAATCGTAATGAAAGGCAATCCGGATAGTTGATTTTGGATCAAAAGAACTTCCCCTTCCAATGTGCTCTTCAAGACAGATGGTTTTACCACCCCAAGTAGCAAAATATTCTGATTTATTCCGGCCCATCGTTACTTCGCTTTGACTTGATTTATAAGTCATGCCAGTTTGTTCTTTACAAGATTCTTCAAAAGTAGTTGAAACTTTCTTTTTCTTTTTATCATTTCCAGAAACTCTCATCTCCAAATATGCATTTTCCAACCATTCTAAAGCTTTGAAAACATGTTCTGGTTTTTCGTATTGGCATTCTTGAACACTTTTATGTGCCCTACCAAGAATCTCCATAGAACTTTTGGGATACACTTTCCTGAATTTTTCAACTGCATCCTCCACAGAATCAAAACTACCAATTATTGGTTGGCAATTCTCTTCTTCGGGTTTATTAAAAGATTCAATAACCGAGACCAAAGTAGAAGTTTTGAACTCTAACCCTTTTATCCTTTCAAGATGGTCCCTTTCTCTATCTTCCATAGAAGCCACTTGTTTCCTTAATAAATCATTTTCTTGAGCATAAAGTTCTGCCATCTCGGCAATTTCATTTTTTTCTTTAAGTAATTCTATATCTGCTGTTAGTTTAAGTCTTCTTACTTCTTCATATCCAATCTTTGGTTTAATACCTGTAGAAAAATAAGCGATTGTTTTGAAAAGTTCATCCTCAAAATTCCCCATCTCTTTTATTTTCCTGGGCACCCACAAAGGATGAAACATTGTCCCAGAATTTTCAGCCTGGATTGGCCAATATAATCTTACTGCACCATCATAACAACTCATGGATTTCCCTACAATCTTCTCTAACGTGAAAGAAGGAAATCTTGAATCTGCTACAAAGACATGAGCAACACCTGCGAGATTAACAGCTATTCTGTCAGGGTTAATTGACTTTATTGGTTCATCATAAAAGTTTGTTGCACTAACATAAACTATGGGCAAAGTTCTTTTCTGACTAAAAATCATTTGTGCAAGATCTTTAGCACCATCAACAGTAAGAATATTCGAAGAATCACTTAACTCAAATTTTCTAGAAGCTCCAAACTGATTAATCAACATGGGAACTAAACTGGGTCTGCCAAAAGAAAATTTAACTGGACTTAATCGACCATCATCCCACCCATTAGCCACCATTATTTCTGTATGGTACCTGTTATTGTCATGTTCTCCAAAAGCGATCGTTGTTTTCCATTTGAAATTACTCTTCTTGTGATCTGGATGTTTAAAAGCAAGTGCAAAATAGTCCTTTCCAGAAGATTCAAATCTAACCGTTTCAACCTCTAGATTCCTTTGTGATAATAACATCCCTGTTGAGAAATCTTCAAAAGGTTTATCTCCCAGTTTCTTATTAATAATTTTACCAGAAGTTTTCATAGCCCAAGACTGAACTACTGCTATAATATCATCAAGAGCGATATCGGAGTCCTTTCTTCCTAAATTAAATGAAGCTCGGTATAATGGTCTCATATTTGTTCCAAATAAGCTTGTTTTTAAAAATTTAACTAAATAAAAATAAAAAAATAAAAATTAAACATCAAAGAAATAATCGGGTAACAACTCATTTCCACCAAGATATTTCTCTTCAAGTTCCTTAGATACAGTAAATCCAGGAGGATAATTAATCTTCCAGATCTTGATTGGACCTACGACTCTTCCTTGAAATACAGACAAAGGTGCATATGTTCCATCTTCTCCATATACTAGCTCAAAAGCAGATGTATCAAAGTTTTCATTCTTCTGTTCAAACACATACATGTTCACCCACAATGCTTTCATTCCTTTAGCAGAAACATATAATCCTGCCCCCAAGGAATCAGCCAATTGTCCACTGCCATCCAAAGTAGGAATAATCCTAAAGCAACCATCTAAACCTTCTGAAAACGTAATCATCTTCCCATTATAATACAAACACTTCAAAGGAATATCTGTCCGTTTACCATTACTCATTACTGCGACTTTTGGCTGAGCGAATTCTACAGAATCCTCTTTCATTTTCACAGGTAAAAACACTGCTCCAACTCCAGACCCACCACGAGGATATACTTGCCCATCAATTACCACATCTTCATCAAACACATAACTTCCTGGATAAACATAAACAGTTTCATCTCTAGTCTCTTGAGTACTCTTAGCATCTCTTAAAAAAGTAGTAATCCAACTATATCTGTCTTGATCTTTATCTGAACCAATAGATGAATAGGCAGTATACTTCCCAATTTCATCAGAAACAATCAAGTAGTGAGTGGTATCATGAACTTTCAAAAACTCTAAAGCTTCCGTCTGACTTTCTCCAGTCAACACATGACGTCCCATTAAATAATTCCAATATTTAATCTTATTCGTTCCATCTAAAACAGTAGCTCGTTCAAAACCACTTTGTACCCAGTAACCATAATCCCACCAGTGACCAAACACTGCATCTTCTGGGATATTCTCTCGAGCCCATGCTCCCGCAATCTGCCACTGTTGATTATAACCCGGCCCAGAATACTTAGCTTGAGAAGAAATGGACTTAGAGAAAGAAGGAACAATACCTTCCTCCATAAACTTAAAAATAGAGATATTTATTAGAGCAAAGGGGTTAAACAAAATTAATATCAACAAAGCCACTCCGAGATATTTATACCACTTCTGCTTAACTGCCATAACATATTCACCCATTTTGAATACGGCCACAGCAGCCAACACTGCAGTTATTGGAGTAAAGATATACATTAACCTGATTGCTCCCCTGGCAGCAACTACCATTATCAAGAACCAGATTAAAACAAACACATATTTCTTGTCTAATCCTAAAATCTTCTGATAGTCTTCCTTCTTCTGATAATAAGACTTAAAGTAGAACCACATTGATAACAAAGCAAACAATCCTAAACTCCCTAAGTAAAACACTTTAGAGATGGTATTAACTCCATTGAACGTACTTCCAGAAGAGTGTCTACTCATAATAAACGCCAAAATAAAAGCGATATAAACTCCAGTCATCCACACCCTTCTCTTAAACTTACTTACCATCAGATAAAACAACAAAACTGATCCAATCATAAATAATGTCAAATAAAGTGGAATCCCAAACATCTTTGGTCCAAAACTGTTCACCCAATCAGTAAAGTATGGCTGGTGCTGCTCAGCTACAGTTAATTCCCATCGATCATTTCCTAAAGGATGTAACAAACTATTACTAATTTCTCCTAGCTGTTCAGTCATCGCTGAAGGACCTAACAATGATCCAACCAGCAAAACACCAACAACTAAACTGACTACTAATGAAACCACGCCTAAAGGAACTTTTCCTTCAAATTTTTTCTTAATCTTAAACAAGTCAAACTTGAACAATGCCAAATCAACCAACAATACAAATAACACTAAAAACACAATTGCACTGGTAAATGATTCAACTAAATCTAACAAGCTAAATTGTGGAATCCAAACTGTGGTCACTAAAACAAAAGCTACTACCCACACCCCATATTGATAAATATCTTTTTTGTCAATCTTATCAAAGAAAAACTCAATCAACACAAACAGCCCAATGATCAATAACAAAAATTTCCATCCACCCCAACTCAGACCCATCATTCCGGTGGCCACTCCTGCTAAAGCCCCCCACAATAAAGTCTTCTTCACATCCTTAGTCTGCCAGCCGAGAACATAGAAGTACATCCCCATGAACATTAACATTGTTCCTAAGGCCTCGTGATCAGAAAACCCCGCCATTGTCCGATGCAAAAAGGTAGGAACTATTGCTAAAAACAACGTAGCCAATAAAGCAATTTTGACATCGAATAACCTTCTAACCAATAAAAAGAAGAACACTAGTGCAATTGCAAAACAAACTACTGGATAAATAACATCTGCATATTCAATTGTATATTCTCCAAAGAAATTAATTACTTTATACAAACCAAAAATAAAATAAGCCATGAATTTATATTTAATTGTAGAAATCCCTTCTGGAACAAATCTTCCAAAATCCGTAGCCACTAAAGTTCCTGTTTCTACAATCTGTTTAGCATAACGTAAAAATAAGTGTGGATCTAAAGCCATTGGAACAAACTTCCCTGTTGTAACATCCTTCAAATTCCCTAGGTTTAACGTTCTAACATAAGAACCAAACCAAATAATTGCTACTAATATAATATAAGCAATCCAATTCTTCTTTTCTTTCAAAGTTCTAATCAAATCTTCTCTCTTCTTATTCAAATCATCTCCCGAATCAGAATCTGAGTTAGAATCAGAACCTGAACTCTCAGAAAAAAAACCTTTAATCTTACCTACAATCGCTTTCCTCTTTTGCTCCATATCAATTTCTTCCATTCTCTAAATCCCCCTCTATAAATATAATCAAGACATTATTCCTAATAATCCATAAACTAATCTTTCTCCCTCTTTGACAAGCTCAAAACCATCTTCTCCAGCAAGAGTTATACAATTACCTTCTCCACTGATTCCACTTTCACCTTTAACAAACTTAACAATTTTATGATCTTCACAATTAACAATTGGAATATCTGGACAATCTTCTTCTTCCAAACAAGCCTTCACAATCAAAACACCATTATTATATAGATGACTTCCCATAATACTCATCGCTCCATCTACTGATAATAATTCACTAGGAGTATAAGCTAAGTAAACTTTCTCCCCATTAAACACTTGACTAAAATCTCCACTGACAGAAATATCTTCCAAATCAGTTGGTAAGTAATTGAAAAAATATCCTTCACCATTAACAATAACTTTCCACTTTCCATTTACCTGATAGAATCTGAAACCATTATATTCTTTATCAGTTCCTTCTTCAAAGAAACTTGCCCCAATGATCCCAAATACGCTTAAAACCATCAAAGCAACAATGACCCAAGCCATTAATTTAGTCTTATCTTTCTTTCTTTTTCTCATCTTTCCACATATAAACTCCCTTTATTTAAAAGTTTTTATATTCCACCAACCTGCTTTCCTATTCTTTAGAATTATTCCAATAATTATATAAACATAAATCTCTCTATATCCCCCATGGAAAGAGAATTGAAATTATCCTTATTCGTAGCCACTTCTTTAATCCTTATCCTCTTAGCATTCTTCTTCGATTCTCAAATAATATCTCTAATCAAAGATTTCTCCCTCCCTCTCATTAATCCCTTAGCAATATTCTTTGCTGCTAAATCTGGATTGATCCTCTTCTTCATTATAACTCTCCTCTTCCTCTTAATCAAAAAACAAAACCGAACCGCCCTCTTATTCGCCTTAACGGTTGTCATTTCCACAACCTTCTCTTACTTAATCAAATACTTAATCATGAGGCCCAGGCCTTTCCTCACTCTTTCTCTCACCCCATTATTAATCAAAACATCCCCTTCCTTTCCATCTACCCATGCAACAGTAGCCGCTTCATCAATCTTATTCCTTAAAAATCTCAATCAAAAAACTAAAACTCTCTTATATCTATTAATAGCAATAACCACAATAAGTGTTTTCTACACCCAAATCCACTACTTAAGTGACATCCTCTTCGGAGCTTTCTTAGGAATCTCCATCAGCTACCTCATCCTAATCAACAAAAATAGAATTTTAAAACTAGTCCCTAAGAAACTTAGAATTTATTTACCTTAATCTCCTTCTTCATAAAAAACGCCACACCACAATTTAGAATTGTCCATAGCTTTCTCCATCGCTCCTTTCAAATCCTTAGAATCATGATCCAAAGCACAAACTCTTTCTTTATACCAATCCATTCCAAAGCCATAAGTAACGCAGGGTTGTAACACATCAACTAACGCAAACCCTTTATGTTCAATAGCCTTCTTCATCACTTCCACCATTCCAACTAAATCTCCAGCAAACACTCGCGCCACAAACGTAGCACCAGAAGCCAAAGCCAAAGCCAAAGGATTCACTGGTTTCTCCAATGAACCAGCAGGACTAGCTTTACTCCTACGCCCCTGCTCTGCAGTCGGAGAATACTGTCCAGTCGTTAAACCAAACACAGAATTATTATGTACAATATAAGTCACATCTACGCCCCTACGACAAGCATGGATGAAATGGTTTCCTCCTTCCCCGTAACCATCTCCATCACCACCAAACGCCAATACTTTCAATTTAGAATTTGCTAACTTTACTCCTTGAGCAACTGGTAAGGATCTTCCATGCAATCCTACAAATCCATAGGCCTTAACCCAATAAGGAAGTTTAGCAAAACATCCCACTCCAGAAACTAAAACTGCATCTTTACTCTCCACACCAAGTTCAACTAAAGCCTTCTTCACCCCACCAAGTATGGCAAAGTCTCCACAACCAGGACACCAGTTCGGTTTCTCTAAAGAATTATAATCTTGCAACTCAACCATTTATCTTTCCTCGCAAATAATCATAAATCTCATCAACAGTAAAATTACTTCCATCATACTTCAACAACCTATCATTAATAGAAACGCCAGTCTTCTCTCTGATCACATCTCCTAACTGACCAGAATAATTATTTTCAATTAAAACAACTTTACTAAATTTTCCAATAATCTCTTCGATATGCAAACTCAAAAATGGGGCCATATTTTTTATCTGTAAAAAACCGATCTTACAACCTTCACCCTGCAACCGCGACACAGCCTCCTTAATCGCCCCCTTAGTACTTCCCCAACCAACAACTAACAATCCTTCATTATCACCAAAAATTTCTTCTCTAACCAACTCCTCAGAAACTTTCCTCAACTTCCCCATCCGACGATCCATCATCCGAATCCTAATCTCTTTATCTTCAGTAATACAACCTACTTCATCATGTTCGTCACCTGCACAAGTATACATTCCATTCTCCACTCCTGGAATCGTACGACTTTCAACAGCATAACGTTTAAACAACCCTTCTTCATTTAAATCAACATCTTCAACTATCTTAACAACCCCATCAAAATCAAAACTCTCTTTAGAAAAATCAACAGTCTTAGAACTCTCTGTAATTTGTTTATCAACTAAAACAACAACTGGCAAGAAATACTTCTCTGCCAAATAAAACGCCCTTCTGATCTCAACATAACACTCATCGACATCTCCTGGGGCCAACACCACTAATGGAAAATCTCCTCCACCTGAATTCAACACAAACTTCAAATCTCCTTGTTCTGTTTTCGTCGGCAATCCTGTTGCCGGACCCGGTCTCTGACCCTCAACAACAACTAAAGGAATTTCTGCCATCCCTGCCAATCCCAAAGATTCCACCATCAAGGCAAAACCTCCTCCCGAAGTAGCAGTCATCGCTCTCTTCCCTGCAAATGAAGCTCCCAACGCTATATTAATAGCTGCAATCTCATCTTCAGGTTGCACTACAATTAACTCAGAATTATCAACAGCTTCCTTAGCTAATAAGTGTAACATTCCTGAAACTGGAGTCATTGGATATTGCACATGAAACCCTAACCCTGCATCCAACGCTCCTTTAACTAAAGCTTCATTTCCATTAAGAAACTCTTTATTACTTCCATCTAATTTCTCCAAATTCATCCACTCTTCACAATTATTATAACTCTCTTCGGCAGCCTTAATTAAAATTTCTTTTAACTCCAACTTCCTAGAAAAATAATTTTCTAAAACTTCTTTCAAAATAGTAAATTCAATCCCTAAACTTTTAACCGCAATTCCCAAAAATAAAGCATTGTCCAAATTCTTCTGACTTAATTTTTCTTCAATTTCCTTAACCCTAACTTTTCGAATTTCACCAAAATCTATCTCGACATCAGTAATAATTAAACCATTCTCCTTAACGACCGCAAGATGTCTCTTCAAAGAACTCTCATCAAAAGCTAACAATACATCTACTTTAGAAACATCTGCACCAACATCCCCTCCACTAATCCTCAAAGTGTGGTAATTATGTCCTCCTTTAATCTGCGAAGCATAATCTTTACTAGAAAAAACATTATATCCTAAACGAAGAAAAACACCAGCCAAAATATCTGCAGCTGAAGCTATTCCTTTTCCAGCTTCTCCCCCAACTCTAATAACAAAAGATTTCATCATAACGATTTATACTCAAACCCCAATCCTTTAACTTCTTCCCGATCCCAGAAATTTTTCAAATCAATAATTACTGGACTTACGCCCATCTTCCTCTTCATTTCCTTTAAGTCCAGTTCTTTAAATATTTTATGAGGAGAAATCATTACCAAACAATCGATATCTTCCAATTCCCGAACTCCTCTATATTCAACACCAAAAACTTCCCGCACCATCTCCTCGCCCAATAAAGGATCGCATCCCGCTACTTTAATCCCATAAGAACTCAATTCTTCAATGACTTCTTTAGCTTTAGAATTCCTACAATCCTTAACATCTTCTTTAAAACTCAATCCCATTAACAAAACATTGCTCTCCTTCAACACCTTTCCTCCCTCGTTAAGACCCCTAATTACTAAATCAACTACATGCTTATGCATCTGGTCATTTATTCTCCGGCCTGCCAAAATCATTTCAGGGTGATAACCTAATTCTACTGCCTTATGAGTCAAATAATAAGGATCTACTCCAATACAATGTCCACCAACTAACCCTGGTTTATACTTATGAAAATTCCATTTAGTATAAGCAGCTTCTAAAACATCTTTAATTTCCACACCCATTTTATCAAAAACAACTGCCAGTTCATTCATCAACGCAATATTAATATCTCTTTGAATATTCTCAATGACCTTAGCTGCTTCTGCTACCTTAATCGTCGGAGCTCTATGAGTTGTAGTAACTTTATTATAAACTCCTTCCACTAAATCCAAACTTTCTTCATCAGTAGCTGAAACAATCTTCACTATCTTATCGACAGTATGTTCCTTATCTCCTGGATTCATTCTCTCTGGACTATAACCTACTTTAAACTCTTCCTTATACTTCAACCCAGAACTTTTCTCCAAAATTGGAACACAAACTTCTTCTGTAACTCCAGGATAAACAGTACTCTCATAAACCACTACACTTCCAGAAGATAAATTCTCACCAACTAACCTAGATGCCGATTCCAAATAACTTAAATCTGGTTTTTTATTTTTGTCAATTGGTGTTGGAACACACACAATAACTACTTCTGCATCCCTTAACCATTTAGCATCAGAAGTAAACTCAATTGTATTCCCAGCCAACTCTTCAATAGAAACCTCTCCAGAATCATCGACTCCTTGAGATAAATCTAAAATTCTTTTCTCATTCACATCAAAACCAATTACCTTAAAACTTTTACTTAACACTAGCGCTAATGGCAACCCCACATATCCTAATCCCACTATAGCAATAGTTTTAACCATAATAATTTTTACTGTAATAACCCTTATACCAATCAATAAATTTCTTAATCCCTTCTTCAATCCCAACTTTAGGTTCCCAACTTAAAACTTCTTTAGTCTTTTCAATGTCTGCAAAAGTTTCTGGAACATCTCCTGGTTGTAACGGCATCAGATTTCTCTCCGCTTTCTTCCCCAACTCTTCTTCAATAATCTCAATAAACCGATTCAATTGCACCGTATTAGAATTTCCTAAATTCAACACAGAATACTTTACCTCAGAAACCCGATCTAATGACCTAATTACTCCATCAACAATATCCGTAATAAAAGTAAAATCTCTTTTCATATTTCCAAAATTATAAACATCAATGGGTTTATCTTCCAAAATAGCTTTAGTGAATTTAAACAAAGCCATATCAGGTCTTCCCAAAGGACCATAAACAGTAAAAAATCTTAACCCCAAACAATTCAACCCATACAAATGGTGATAAACATGAGCAATTAATTCATTATATTTTTTTGTCGCTGCATACAAAGAAACTGGCCGATCAACATTATCTTCTACCGAAAATGGAGTCTTCTTATTACCTCCATAAACTGAACTGGAAGAAGCATAAACCAAATCCTTAACTCCAAATTCTTTCATTAACTCAAGAATATTCAAAGTCCCCACATTATTTGCTTTCTCGTAAGCAAATGGATTTTCCAAAGAATAACGAACCCCTGCTTGTGCCGCCAGATGACAAACCTGGTCAATTTTATTATCAAAAAAAACTTTCCGCATCCCTTCCAAATCAGCAATATCTAATTCATAAAATGTAACTTCTTGTAGAATCATCTTCAACCTATCTTTCTTCAATTGCACATCATAATAATCATTAATGTTATCGACTACAACCACTTCATCTCCCCTGTTTAACAAAGCTTGAACTACATGACTCCCAATGAACCCTGCCCCGCCTGTAACTAATATTTTCATTTTCTTCCTACTCCAAAATATTCAAATCCTTCTTCCCTCACTAGCTCTGGTTCATAAATGTTTCTTCCATCAAACAAAATTTTATTCCTCATCTTCTCACCTAATTCTAAAAAATTAACATTTCTAAATTCATCCCACTCTGTTACTAACACAATAACGTCACTACCTTCCACAGAATCGTCAATCCCTTTACAGTAACTCACTGAATCACCAAATTCTTCTCTAACATTCTCCATTGCAATTGGATCATACACCTTAACTGTAATTCCTTCCCCAATTAACTTCTTTATCAACCTCAAAGATGTAGCTTCCCTAATGTCATCTGTTCTTGGTTTGAAACTCAAACCCCATAAGGTAACCGTATTCCCTCCAACAGCCCTCAACTTATCTAAAATAGGGGCAACAAAAATCTCCTTCTGCCTATTATTCAACTGATCAACCTCTTTCAACAATTGAGCACAATAACCCTTTTCCTCTGCAGAATTAATCAATGCCCTAACATCTTTTGGAAAACAACTTCCCCCATATCCTATTCCCGGATTCAAAAACTTTGGACTGATCCGATAATCTAACCCCATTGCTTGAGTGACTAATTTTACATCAGCCCCAGCCCCATCACAAATATTAGCTATCTCATTAACAAAACAAATCTTAGTAGCCAAAAAAGAATTATTAGCATATTTTATCATCTCTGCAGTTTCCCAATCTGTTTCTAAAAAAGGAATATATGTCCTCACCCTACCTGTATAAACTTTTCTTAACAACCCATACGCCCGACCACTTTTTGCACCCACTACAATTTTATCTGGGTGAGTAAAATCATAAACTGCGCTCCCTTCTTTAAGGAATTCTGGATTAGAAACAACCTCAACTTCCGAAACAGGATTGGTTTCTAAAATTTTATTCCAACATTTCTTAGCAGTCCCTGGAGGAACGGTACTTTTGTTTATCAACAATTTATGCCCTTTAGAAAACTTCCCCACAGATTCAGCCACCCCCAACACATACTTCAAATCTGCAGAACCATTTTTCTCACTAGGCGTCCCCACACAATTAAAGATAACTTCTCCAAAAGAAACTCCTTCTTCAACATCAACTGAAAATTTCAATCTTCCTTTCTCTTTATTCTTCGCTACCAGCTCCTTCAGCCCAGGCTCATAAAAAGGAATCTCTCCAACAATTAAAGAATTAATCTTCTCTGAATCAATATCTATACACAAAATCTCATGTCCTAAATTAGCCAAACAAGCTCCCGTAACTAACCCCACATAACCAGTACCAAAAATACTAATCCTCATTCCCTTCCCTCGTAAAACTTACCTGCTTCTTCCAGACCTTCAAAACTTCCGATGTCAAACCAATGCTCATCAAAAACAAATCCATGCACTTCACTTTGCTTGACTAACCAGTTAGCTAAATCTCCAGGATTATCCCACTTCTCTCCATTGGCCATATACTCAGAAACTTTTTTCACGTCTTGACTAGTAAAAATATAACAACACGTAGCTGCTAAGGTACTTCTAGGTTCTGCTGGTTTTTCCTCAAATTCCAAAACTTTACTCCCTTCACCTAAAATCCCTACACCAAACTTGTTAGCTACTTTTTCCGTTTCCTTAAGGTCATGGAACGCTACCATAGTAGATCCTTTTTCAACAAAAGAAGTATGGAAATCCCTTAATTTAAAACCAAATAGATTATCTCCCGCAATCAACAGAACATCATCATTAATCTCTTCTTCTTTTATCACAAAATGCAAATCTCCCACTGCACCTAGTCGATCACCATTATTTATTGTCCCATCATTAAGGATTCTTACTTTTTTCTCAGAATTATAATCTTTCAACCAAGAATTAAACATGGGAAAAAATCGATGATTGGTTACAATTAAAATTTCATCAACTTCTTCAATTCGTTGCACCTTATCAACAATATGCTCCACAATAGGTTTGTCTCCCACATTCAACAGTGGTTTTGGTTGATTTTCCGTAAGCGGATATAACCTAGTGGCATAACCCGCGGCTAAAATTATCGCTTTAATTTTAATGCACCTCTCTAAGCTCTTTTATAACAAAAACAGAGAAATCGCTTTAAAAGGGTTATGGAAGTATAACCTTAAAGAACCCAAGTTACCTGCAAAAAAGAACCCACACCTATGTTCGGTCAGAAAGATTCTTATATCTCTCTATCTTCCTAATCATTCCCCGACACCATTCTTCTTTAGAGTCGCAAAAGAAATCACGACAGGCTTGTGGTCGATCATCATGAATTGAACATTTGCCTTCTATGAGATAAATACAAGTTTCTCCATCCTCTTTTTGCATAATGAGATTTGCTCCAATCAATTCTGCTTCTTCAAAATCACTAACGAATTCAAACCCATCAAATACCAATTTATACTTGCCAGAATTATATTCCTTTTCGTTAAGATTTATTACAAATAATTTGCAACAAACCCCACATTGTGAACATTTCACTTTGTTAACCCCATAATATTAAAAGAAAGGTGGACAGCTTACTGGATTTCCCGTATAAAATACAGTACACTCCTGTACGGAGACGCGCTTAACTTCTGTGTTCGAAATGGGAACAGGTGAACCACGCCCCTATGGCCGTCCAATAACTTCGAAATCCAACCCATTTATAAAGATTTTGGTCAAATTAACTCTCTGCCTTAACAATCTTCCACAACTCTTTAAAAAAACAAAAATATCCTTTTCTTAATGGATGTTTCTCAAAAGAAGATCATCATTGCTGATGTAGATGAAACTATTTGTGAAACTTGTCAACAAATCACTCCAGAAATGGCCAAACAAATTTCTTCTATGATTACAAAAGGTTACACTTGGGCATTTATTAGCGGAACCGAACCCCATTACCTCAAAGAAATGATCTCTGCTAAATTAACTGAACCTCACTTCTTATTGCCCACTACTGGAACTATCTGTTTAGATGCAAAAAATAATTTATTCAAAGAAGAATACAGCTATTATCTAACCCCTAGAGAAAAAAAAGAAGCCATAGATGCATTTGAAGAATTAGTTACAAAATATCATATCAAAACATTAACTACTAAAGAAGACCAAATTCAAAACAGAGGTACCCAAATAACTCTTTCAGCCATTGGTAGAAATGCCCCAACAAATTTCAAAAAAATATATGATCCCGACGCTACCAAAAGAAAAGAATGGATAAAATTTCTTAAAACAATTCTTGATGAAAATAAATATGAAATTACTTACGCAGGAACTACTTCAATAGATGTAACTAGAAAAGGATTGGACAAAGCTTGGGGCATTAAGAAATTTGCTCAACATTACAACATCCCCCTTAACCAAATTCTTTTCTTTGGAGACAAAACCCATCCAGGAGGTAATGATTATCCCGCTACCAAGATCGTTGATTTTATCACTGTTAAGAATCCTGAAGACACATTAAATAAATTAAAAGAATATTTTTAATAATAAAAAAAAGTTAAAAATGAGTTAATTTGAAATTATTTGTTCTTTTTACGGTTCCCAAAGTTTCCCATTTTTCTACTCGTTCTCTTTCTCTAAGATTCTCTGTTCTTTTTTTGAAATCCTTAAAAGTCAAATCAACATACAATTCTGCAGGTAAATTGTTAGGCATTATCATTCCATTCAAGGAAGTATAATCCCTGACTAAATCTAATGCTTTTCCCAATAAAGATTCATCACCTAGTTGAGAAGCTTTTACAGCAAAAGATAAAGCATGATAACCAATAGTTCCACGATGAGAGATGACGTTATCATAAATATCTGGACTTTCATATTTCTGAGTCATTGTTTCAAGTTGGTAATCAATTGAGTTTTCCATTTTATCTCCTGAACAGTAGTTATTTATAAATCTTATGACAAAACATTTAAAACAAACAAATTATTCAATAAATTATGGATCAAGAAACTATTCAAAAACACATTCAGGCAGGAAAGATTGCAGCAGAAGCCCTACATTATGGAAAATCATTAATCGAACCAGGAGCCAAAGTAATTGAGATTCTCGACAAAATAGAAGAGAAAATCCACCAATTGGGAGGACAACTAGCTTTTCCCGCTCAAATCTCTTTAAACGAATTCGCTGCCCATTCTTGTTCAGATCTTAATGACGCCACTATCCTAAAAGATCAAGTCATCAAATTAGATGTGGGTGCCCACATTGATGGTTACATCGCTGATAATGCCTTAACCATAGATCTCTCTGGAAAGCATGAAGATTTGGTCAAAGCTAGCAGAGAAGCATTAAACAATGCCTTAAAAATGATTAGGCCAGGTGTTGCTCTTGGAGAAATTGGTAAAGTTATCTATGAAACAATTACTTCTTATGGGTTTTCTCCAGTAAAAAATCTTTCTGGCCATGGTCTCGGCCATTACAACATTCACACGTCTCCATCAATTCCAAACTTCAACAACAACAATGAACGTATCTTAAAAGAAGGAGATGTAATTGCTATCGAACCGTTCGCTTCTACTGGGGCAGGAATAGTTCAAGAATCTTCCCCTGCAACTGTTTTCACATTATTAAATGAACAAGGAATTAGAGATCCCATTACTCGAAACATCCTCAAAGAAATCCGTACCTACAAAGGCCTACCTTTTGCTAAACGGTGGCTGGAAAAAAAATTCACCACTCCTAAAACTAATTTCGCCCTAAGACAACTATCTGCTAAAGATTGTATTGTCCATCACCCTCCTTTATTCGACCAGGCCAGAGGAATGATTTCTCAAGCAGAACATACTGTAATCGTTTTAGAAAAACCAATTATAACCACTTGGCATGAAGAGTAAACTCACCGAAGCTGAATTTTTGTTCTTTTAAGTCTTCTTTCTAAACCTTCCCCATGATCTTCTCTACATTGTTCATCAATTGTTAATTGACATTTCTTTCCACCATAATTTCTCAATAAATATCCTAAAGCATCACTAAATTCGGGAAAAACTTCGCACTCTTTTGGTTCATAAACATCTCTTCCCCTTTTATTAACAACATAATCCTCAACAAAAGTCCGATAAAATAAATTAAGTTTAATTACCATAGTCAAAACAAAAAGGTTAGAAGTTAAAAAGATTTGTATTATGAAAACTCACTTCATCCCCTCCTTTAATTTAGGTAAGCCCCATTTATTGAAAGCATACCCTGCCCCCAACACAACCAAAAAAACAGTCCAATTTATTATTGTAAAAACAAACAAAATCAAATTTACTACCACAATAAAGATTACTAAAAAACCAACTAATTTAAGTTTCTGTTCATTATTCATTTTAGTTAACCAATTTCAACTTTTTTACAACTTGACTCAAAGTTAACAATTCTTGGTCTCCAGACCTCATGTCTCTTAACAAAACCTTATTCACTTTCAACTCAGTTTCACCAATAATAATTACATATGGAATTCCTAAGGAGTTGGCATATTGAAGATTCTTACTCACTCCCCTTCCATTTAAATCAAAATCAACATTTATTCCATTTTCCCTAAGTTGTTGCACTATCTTCAAGGAATCAGGAACTGTTTTAATTGGCACCACATAAGCTTTAGCTGGAGTCCTTTCCACTAATTTTTCTTTATCTTTCAAGGTTTCCATTATTGGTACAATTCCAAACGCAATTCCAACTGCAGGAACTCCTCTTCCTCCACCCATAAAATTACCAACCATATCATCCCATCTTCCTCCACCAGCAAGAGAAGATTTTATTTTTCCGTTCTTCAAAAATGCTTCAAATACAGTTCCAGTATAATAAGCCAATCCTCGAGCCAAAGAAACATCAAATTCTACTACATCTACATCCATTGATTTAAGATAACCAAACAATTCTTTCAATTTTCTCAACCCTTCCAATCCTTCTTCATTATTAATTTTTTGTTTTAATCCTTCCAAAGAAACTCCAGGCCTAATTAATTCAAATAAACGATTAATTTTCTCTTCCTCAAATCCTTTCTCTATTAATTCTTCTGCAACCCCTTCCATCCCAATTTTATCTAATTTATCTATGGCAATAATTGCTTCTTCTTTATTTTTAATTCTCACTTGATTCAAAATCCCATTCAATAATTTTCGATTGTTAACTTTAACAACTACATCCAAATTTAATTTCCTAAATGCTTTTTGTACTAAGGCTAAAATCTCCGCTTCTGCCAACATAGACTTACTTCCAATAGTATCTACATCACATTGCCAGAACTGTCTTACTCTTCCTGCCCTAATTGGTCCATCTCTAAATACTGGCCCTAACTCATACCTCTTAAACGGCATCTTCATGGTTGGATTCATCGCTACAAATCTAGCTAATGGGACCGTAAGATCAAACCTTAATCCCAAATTTCTTTTTCCTTGATCAGTTAACTTAAACGTTTCTTTTAATGCATCAGAAGCCTCTCCTGCCGCAAACTTAGAAGCCAAAGTTTCATATCTCTCCAATAAGGGCGTCTCCAGGGGAGCAAACCCATAAGATTCAAAAGTTTCTTGTAGGGCACTAACTACTTTATTCTTAACAATCTTCTCTTCTGGGGGGACATCCTGAACTCCCTTTGCAGTTTGTAATTTCATTTTCATTATTCTCCTTATTTTTTCTTGATTTATATAATTTACTTGTAATAACCACTCAAAGCATAAACTCTTCCCCCTTCCCCATAATCTTCAATAATAATTCCATCCACATTCAATAAAATCTTTTCTTGTTCTTCTGTTAATTCCAAACTGTCTAAATATCTCTTTCTCTCCAGTTGTTCAACTAAAACAGTGAATACAATCAGCACTTTCTTGTGCCTTAGCCTCTAGAGTACTCTTAATCCTTACTTCGGGTGCACCCAATCCTTCTCCCACAAACCGTTGTGAGTTCTCCAAATCATTTTCAGTTATTTTCATTTTTTATCTCCCTGTTTATGGCCCAGATGGCACATTATTTATTTTGAAAATAGAATTGACTCTAGAAAAACTAAAGTCAGAATTAATGATGATGAAAAGAAGGGCAATCGGGGGGAATTGAACCCCCGTCCCCGGATCCACAGTCCGGAATAATAACCATTATACGACGATCGCCATTATTGAATCTAGAAACTATATTTCCATTAAAAACTTTTCCCTTAACAAAGTTAAAACTATTCAAAACTAAAGAATTACTGACAATGAATACAATCACTTTTTGATTTCATAACTTTCTAGAAACCCAACTCTTATTTAAACCTTTCGGAAATTCACCACTGAACAATAATTATATAATTACTAGATCATATAACAAGAACCTTCTGCTTCCTACCCACTCTTACCTTGACCCATTTGCTCTCTCCCAAATAATCTCCTCCTACTTGCAAAGGAAAATAATCATCACTTTCCACAAAAAACTCTTTCCCTTTCAAAGATAACAAAGGACTCTTATCAATATTCAGGGCTGCTAACACCAACCCCCAAAACCTTGCTCCTTTGCTTGAGAACTTATCATGGGTATTCACAACAGCCAAACCATAAACCTTCCCATCACTCTGACCTACTTCTCCCACTAAAGAACGCACTGCAAAACCATAATAAGGAATTTTTGCGATATTAAAATTTGGACAATTATTCAGATGATAACATTCATCATCTACCTGGCATTTTAAATTATACTTAGATCTTCCATGAACTAAAGTTTTCCAACTTGCTTTGATATAATCCCAAAACCCATTCTTTGTTCGGTCTTCCTTGCCCATCTTCATTACTTCTGCATCAATTCCTAAAGTTAAAAAAGTGGTTTGTACTTTTCCTTTTTCCCATTCCACTTCTAAAACATCTAATTCTGTTTCTCTAAAACCAAATCTTGAACGCAAGTACTCAAATCGTTTACCTTTATAAAAGTAAGAATAGAATGCATTCCCCGCCCCTAATGGAAAAAAACCTAAACTCTTTTTATAAAATTCCTTTTTATTCAATGCGCTTTCAAAACTACCGTCTCCCCCAGCAATAATAATTTGTTTAGAATCTTTTATTTTCTCTGAACAACCATCAAACATATTCTTCCTGTTGCTAGGCAACAAACAAATCGGAGCATTCCTTCTCTTTGCAAAAGTTCTTAATAATTTTCTTCGATACTCAGTTTTATACCCTCTAGCTTTCTTGTTAACTAAAACGATTAATTTTTCTTTCTTCACGGCCTTACCCAATTTTCTTCTCTTTGAAACCCCTTCCAAATAAGTAACAATGAAATAAGTAGTATAAACTACTGCTAACAACACTGCCAAAGTTGTTACCAAAGAAATAAACGAATTAGTAAACCTCAGTAAATTTCCTTCTAGATTTCCTTTGTAAAAAAAGAAACCTTGCATTAATAATCCAAATACTATTCCTAATTCTGCATTAGTCATTATTTTATGGTGCCACTTACTCAACACCTGAATATCTTCCACCGAAGCCAACCACCTAAATATCATTATGATTACATCTCTTAAAATAAATAACACCCATAACCATAATGAAAAAGAACCTCTTAAGAAAAATACAAATAATACTCCCATGATCAAAATCTTATCAGCAAAAGGATCGAAGAAACTTCCTACTTTTTTCTCTCCACCTATCATCAAATATCCTTGTAAGAAATCGCTTCCTAAGGCCATAAAAAATAAGAATATCGCCCAGATGTAAGAAATCTTGGTTTCATAATAAATTAACCAAATCATTACAGGTAATATTGCTATCCTAAACAACGCAATTAGATTTGTCCATCTCATTTAAAGAAGAAAAAAAGAAGAATAGTTAAAAAAGTTTCTAATTATTTAATCCGTTGCTCTATTCCTTCAGATAATTGTTTCTTTACTCCTATAAATCGACCAGGAAAATTAATAGCATAATTACCACAAAGAGTAATACCTGGAGAGGAGAGGCCAAGATATAATAAACGTCCAGAAGGTTGGTCTTCAATAAACTCATAGTCTGTTACATGAGAGATTCGAATCTCGTCTCCAAAAAATTCTTTGTGTTTTTTCATATATGCTTCTGCTCTTGCTTCTCCACCCAAAAAAGGAATGGTCTGAGGGTTGTCAATAAATTCATCTAATGAAAGAACAGAAACAAATGATTTTTTAAGTTTTTTAAAATCAACCACAAAAACATCCTTATCATCTTCTAATTCCAAAAGTCTATAAAATTCATCCATAGGTATCGTTGCACAAGAAGGATCTGGTTTTTCTCTATTTATGGCCTCCATTAAGTTAACAGGATTAGAAAGATGATTGGGTACATGTGCATAAATAACCACTGGATTTCCCCGTTTAGTTCTTCCAGTTACAGCCACACTTGGAGAAACATATTCTTTCTGCCAGATTCTAGCATCTTTTGGTGCTTCAATTTTAGTATCAACTAATTGGGGCATGAATATTTGTTGATAACCTTCTAACCTCATAGATTCTAAAGCATCACACATCCTAGTTTCATAAAATTCTTCTCCTTTCAAAAATTCCTTTCTTGGAACTAATATTTTATCTGACATTCTACATCATTCCTCCCATTCCTGGTGGCATTCCTCCAGGTGGCATCGAAGGTCCTTTACTCCCACCACCAAGTACAACATCATCAATTCTTAAAATCATCTCAGCTACTTCTGCAGCAGATGATAAAGCTTGAGTCTTAATCTTTAATGGTTCAATAACCCCCATTGCCCAAGCATCCATCATCTCTCCAGTGAATACATTTAACCCTGACCATTTCCTTCCCTGATCATGCTCTGCTCTCAATTTAGTTAATGCATCAATGGGATCTAATCCTGCATTCTCAGCTAGTGTCCGAGGAATTACTTCCATAGTTTCAGCAAAAGCCTGTACTGCTAATTGTTCCCTTCCACTTAATGTTCCTGCATAATTCTTCAATCCTTTGGCCAATTCCATTTCTACGGCCCCAGCACCTGCAACAACCTTTCTCTCTCTTAAGGCCGCAGCCAAATCTCCAATTGCATCAGTAACTGCTCTTTTAGCTTCTTCGGCAACATGTTCAGTTCCCCCTCCAATAAGCAGAGTCATTGCTTTAGGATTTTTACACCTTTCCACAAAAATCATTTCTTCATCGCCAACCTTCTCTTCTTTAACCAACCCAGCGTAACCCAAATCTTCTAAACTTAATTCTTTCAAATTAGTAATTATTTTTCCGCCAGTAGCTCGAGCTAGTTTTTCCATATCTGACTTTTTAACCCGTCTAGCAGCCATGATTCCAGCCTTAGCTAAGAAGTGTTGTGCTAAATCATCAATTCCTTTTTGACAGAATAAAACATTGGCCCCAGAATTTCTAATCCGATCAACCATCTCTCGCAAAGATCTCTCTTCTTGCTCTAAAAAAGCATTCAACTGACCAGGATCTGTAATTTGAATTTTAGCATCAATCTCTGTATTTTTAATTTCTAAAGCCCCATTTATCAAAGCCACTCTAGCTTCCTCTATTTTTTCTGGCATCCCTGAATGAACTCTTTCTTTATCTAAAACAATTCCTTCAATTAACTCACTATCTTCCGTACTTCCACCAATTCTTTTCTCTACTTTAATATCATCTAAATCTATTTTCAATTCCCCATTGATCTCTTCAGATATTCCTTTAACAGCTTTTAACACTAACTCCGCTAACTTCTCTTTATTAGTCTCTGCGCCTTTTCCGGTCATTGCTGTAATCGCAACATTTCTCAGAATATCTTCATTTTCTAAAGAAACACCTTCTGCTAAGCTCTTCAAAATCCTTTGTGCTTCAGCTTCTGCTAATCGATAACCCTTAGCTAAAATTGTTGGATGAATTTCTTGATCAAGTAAATCTTCAGCTTTTTTCAATAACTCTCCTGCCAAAACAACCGCAGTAGTAGTTCCATCTCCCACTGCATCTTCTTGAGTCTTAGCAACTGCTACTACCATTTTCGCTGCAGGGTGTTCAATCTGCATCTCTTGTAATATAGTCACTCCATCGTTGGTGATAATAACTTCTCCCATCGCATCAACAATCATTTTGTCCATTCCCTTTGGACCTAAAGTTGTACGGACAGTTTGAGCCACAGCCTTTCCTGCAGCAATATTATTTCTTTGAGCATCCCTACCAGTAGTTCTCTTAGTATCTTCTGGCAAGATAAAAATTGGTTGTGTATTTGAATTATCCATTTTATTCCTCCGCACCCTTCACTCTCTTATAAGTTTCAGTTAAATGTTCTAACTCTTTATCAATAATTTTCTTGGTAAACTGATACACCAATGGATTTCCCAGAACATAATTAGTTGTAATAAGGGCATACGCTTGTTCTATCCTTTTTACTCCATTCTGACTTGATAATGAATTATATTCATCGGCTGCCACAACTAAGGATTTTTCCCAAGCTCCAGTCATAGCCTCATCATCATTAAGATCTATTCCATCTGCCTTAACTCTTCTCTCCAGATCAGACCTCAGCTGTTTACAAAAGATCTTATAAAAAGCATCCTCACTTATCTCTGGAGGCCCATCATAAGCAAAACATCTTTTTTCATTATGTATCATTTCTTCAACAGAACAGTACTTCTCAATCGTTTTCCATGCCTCTGCAACTGCAGGATTTTGCTTCCTAAATGATTTGTCCTTCATTTGTGGAAACTGTTCTAACAATTCATCCTTTGCTTCCCCATAGATTAAAATATCATTAGCAACTTGCTGTTGTACTAAAAAATCATAAACTGATTCTACCATTTATAACCACCCAATTAAATTTATTACCTCTTTCAAGCAGTAACTTCTTTATAAAGATTATGAAAATCATCTTTCTAGTACAATAATCTTTATTAACCCCGTTCCCTCCTACTTTCTTCAAAGGAAAACCCAAATGACATCACAAATAATCTTCTTAGGTACTGCTGGAGATTCTTCAGTTACTGCTAAACAACTACGTGGTTCAGGTGGAATTGTTCTCCAAATCGAAGATTTCCAATTTAATCTAGACCCTGGACCCGGAACTCTTAACAAGATGAAGGAATTTAGTCTCAACATAAGAGCTACCACTGCTCTTCTTGCTTCTCATGCCCATTTAAATCATTGTAATGATATTAACGCGTTAGTTGATGCCATGACTCTTTCTGGATTAGATAAAAAAGGAGTCCTTATCGCCAATAAAACTATAATTGAAGGTAATGAAAATTATAATCCTTATTTAACTAAATATCATAAAAACCTCTTAGAAAAAGTGATCACTTTAGAAAAAGGACAAAAAGTAGGTATTGAGTTAGTAGAAATCCACGCCTTAAGTGCAGAACACACCGACCCCAATTCTCTCGGCTTTAAGTTCTACTGTCCACGATTTACTCTAGGTTACACTGGAGACACTAAATACAATAAACAATTAGTTGAAGAACTTCAAGGTTCCGACATCTTAATCCTTAACGTTCCCTATCCTGGAAACAAATCTGAAAATCTTAATCTAGATACTGAGTCTGCAACCAAAATTATTGCCAAAGTAAAACCACGCTTAGCTATTATTACTCACTTTGGATTAGAAATGCTCAAAGCCGATCCAATTGTAGAAGCTCGAGAAATTCAACGAGCAACTGGAGTACAAACCATTTCTGCAAAAGAAGGATTAATCATTTCCCCAGAAGCGTACGCAGCTAAATCTCCCCAACACAGATTAAGTAATTTTTATTAAACCCTAACTTCTTAGATCATTCCAATTAACCAAACAACTAATAATCCTAGAAAACATCCTGCACTGATAAAAGGCATTGCTGGATAAAACTTTTCTTTGTCACCTTTCCAAAAGATAACCCACAAACCCGCAGCAGCAAACAAAGGAATCAAAAGAGCCTGCCACAAACCAATTTCCTTCAACACTATTCCTGCAAATATTAATGGAAACCCAATATCTCCTCCACCCAACATTGCGGTTCTAACTTTCTTCTTCACTGTCTTCTCACCTTTCTTAGGTTTCTTCAATTTCCCTAATTTATAAGGAATAAATAATCCTGCAAAAATCTTCGCTTTCATTTGTGACTTTGCTAACTTAATCATGTGCTTCGATTTCCAAACCGCATAAGCATCATAAATAGAAATTAACACCAATAACACCACTCCTGCCCACAGACTAAATAAAGGAACAAAAATAGCCGCTAACCCCCCATAAATAAAAAGCTCAGTCCCATTCTGTATCCACACATTAGGTTTAAACACTTTCCACAACCCTAAACCTAACGCCAAAGCCAAAGCAAATCCTTCCCACATAAACGCATTAAAGGAATAATCTAATGCTACCACTACTGCCAGTGTAAACCAAATCTTCCACACCAACATCAACTTATATTTCATCATCAAAAAAAGAAACATTGTCCCAATTAATATCGCTCCCAAAACAATAAACGGAAAATAAGTTTGTTCTTTAACAGTTGGCTCTTTAACTAACCCTTCCTTAAACACAGTCTTCCCTTCCAGCATACTCTGTTCTGCATCAATGTAATTCCATAGAACTGCTAGTCCAATAAACTGAGCTAACAAAAATATAACTAACAACACCAAGGTGATCTTTAAAGAATGTTTCATTACTAAGAGCTAAATTTTCATAGTTTAAATAGTTAACTCAATCCAACTCCAGAAAAACTCTGCTCCGCTTTCTCTCCAGTATTACTCAATTTAACAAACTCCTTAAACAAAGGAACTTTTATTGGAACTGCAAACTTAGTAAATGTAGAAGTAACTAAAGCTTCTCCCTTATCTAAAGAAGCGATATTCCTATTATCCTGCGAAAGATCTTGAGGTGCACTCTCAATAATCGCTTGTCTCTCAGAACCCATTTCTATTCCCAAAATAATTTTAGTATTCATATTAGCTAAAATATTCTTAGGGATCTCTGAAGGCAACTGCGTTATCGCAATCAGACCAATTTTAAACTTCCTACCTTCCCTAGCAATACTTTCAAATACATTTGACCCTTGTTCCAAAACCCTTTTCCCCAAAACCCTAGGAGCTTCTTCCAGAACAATAGAAACTACCGCCTTATCTTCTAAAACTCCTTGTTTCTTATAATATTTATATTTTTCAAAAATCTCAGTAGTGATCAAACCACCCACTAAAATCTCAATCGCTCCAGAGAAAAAACTGGTATCAATAATCACAATTTTTCCTTCTTCTAACTCTCGACAAATATCTCCAACTGTATTCTCTCCAGCAAACTCATCGAAAATACCTTGACAACAAACTCTTCCATCTACTAATTCCAACCCTAATAAAGAAATTAATTTCCTTTTTACAACCGAGATAGTGTCCTCATGAAAATTCATCCCTTCTATCTTCCGTTCCTCAAGCAAACACTTAATCCACTCATCTTTAAATTTCTTAGAATAGGCATACAAACATTGCCTCTGAGGATCGGATAAATTAACTGCCCCTTGAAAATGTTCTGGCTTCAATCTCTTTAAATTAATCTTCAATGTCCGCGCACCAACCGGAGCATTACTAGGGGTATAATAACTAACTCTGTCTTTCTGGGGATGATCCTTTAATCCCAAACCATTTCTTCCATAGTATTCGTCATGAGGGTCTAAAACCAACATTCCTGCATATCTCTGGCCTAAAACATCCCACAATATGCAACTCATCAAATTACTTTTACCTTTTCCAGTAGAAGCTGGAATCAAAACATGATGACTTAAAACTTCTTTTCCTGGAAGAAAAATATCAAAATCCATTTCCTTACTTCCACTTCTTAATTTTCCTAAGAAAAATGGACTTTCTGGTTTAGTAATAAAAAACAAATCTTCTTTTCTAATCTCTCTTACCTTATTAAAAAAAGAAGGCAACATTTTACAACTCCTACTATTCTCGCCAACCGTCAACATAGGTTTCAAAAACGCTAATTGATAATTCC
>Ga0233429_1000490_pt1 | contig 62758 bp, 48 predicted proteins | sample SI_118_April2016_3_FD_179879 | JGI IMG/M metagenome (GOLD analysis project Ga0233429, IMG submission 179879) | Seawater microbial communities from Saanich Inlet, British Columbia, Canada - SI_118_April2016_135_MG | ecosystem: Environmental > Aquatic > Marine > Inlet | place: Canada: British...
ACTATATCGAGATGTTCTATAATCCAAAACGAAAGCATGGCAAGAATGGGATGCTGTCACCCATAGACTTCGAACGACAGCAAAACATGAAACTACGAAGTGTCTAGAAAATCAGGGGCGCATCAATCAATGTTACCCGGGAAGAACTTGTTGTGAAACTTACGACCCTGGCAGAAGTGCTGGGAGACAGCAGTCGCGCCGCTATTGTTTTTGACGATAGGACAAGGGGCGAGGAGATTTTATTTTCGCTTGAAAAAGAACCTCAGGTCACTTTCGCAGCTTTGGCCGATAAAGATGATCGTAGATTTGTTACGTATTTAAAGGATCCGACTGCTCATCATGATTGGAGCTTGTCTCTTGAAAAAGAGGGTTATTTTTTTGAAAAGGATTATTTGGTGGTCAGAAAGTTTATTTATCTTGACGGGGTGCTTGTTGGGAAAATTTTTATTCAGTCGCACCTCGAAAGACTTCATGACAAAAACAGGAGCATGATAGTGGCGATGGGTTCGGTCCTGCTGTTCACCCTTGTGGCGGTTTATTTTATTACATTACGATTGTCTCGAGTTATTTCTGAACCTATTGTCTCCCTTAGTTCTTTGTCAGAAAGAGTTGCTCAAGCCGATGATTTCTCTTTGCGAGGGAGTTATGTGGCCGCAGATGAAATAGGTGTTCTTTATAGCGCATTCAACGACATGCTCGCAAAAATACAAAGTCGTGATGCAGAGCTGGACAAAACCCACCAACAGCTCCTTCAATCTGAAAAGCTATCCGCAACGGGGAAGCTGGCCGCCTCTTTGGCGCATGAGTTGAATAACCCGATTTGTGGTATTCGGAATGTTTTGGAAATTCTTTACGAAAGAGGCAATGTGAGTGACTCTCACAAAGACCATTTGATTATGGCTATTAGGGAGAGTGGCAGGATCACCAGTCTTGTTAAGGACCTCAATGATTTTCATCGTCCTTCTGCTGGTCAACGTTCCCCGGTCAATATCCATACTGCAATAGATGAAATGCTTCACTTGATGAGCCGCAGGCTTAAAGATCGGGGGGTAGTGTTAGGGTTGAACTATGCCGAGAGCATACCTCAACTATCCATCGTCTCTGATCAATTCAAGCAGGTTATCTTGAATTTGCTGACAAATGCTGAAGAATCCATCGCCGAAAAGGGAGGGCAAGGACACATCACCATTGTCACCGAGGTGGTTGATTCAAACGTTGTGATTCAAGTGAGCGACAATGGAGCGGGCATCCCCGAAGAGACTATAAACAGTATCTTTGACCCTTTTGTCTCAACCAAGGCCAGAAAAGGGCTGGGCCTGGGGCTGTCAATCAGCCAGGGGATCATCGACAGGCATGGCGGAAAGATTACCGTGGCAAGTCGAGAAGGCAAGGGATCGACATTCAGAATTATTCTTCCTATAAACAGAGGCGAGAAGCATGAGCAATAAATCTATACTGCTGGTCGATGACGAAGAAATAATAGTTAAAACAATGCGCGATGATCTGCAATGCGAAGGTTATCGAGTTGATGTTGCCCTTGATGGGAAAGAAGGATTGGCGTTGTTTGCAACACACCGGCACAGTTTGGTTATCGTTGACCTGGTGATGGCAGAAATGGGCGGGATAGAGTTGGTCGAGAAAATAAAAGATGTCGATTCGCAAACCAAAGTCGTTATCCTAACGGGGTATGGTACCAGAGATTCGGCCATTGATTCCCTTCGTTTGGGGGTTTCCGATTTCCTTATTAAGCCCTATGAGAGAAAGGAGCTATTAATAAAAATAGCGCAGTTGCTTGAGGACGCGGTAGCGGATGAGGCATCGCCAAAAGTTGATGGGGCATTGAAGGCATGGGGTCTGTCTGAAAGGGAAATCGAAGTCAGCAAACTGATGTTGGTTGGCACAACGAAAGAAGAGATCGCTTTTAAGCTGTTTATTAGCAAGCTGACCGTTGACACGCATATTAAAAATATCTATAAAAAAATGAAGATAAACAGTCTCGCAAAATTTATAGGAAAACTGAGCCCCTATCAGCATTGAACACGGTTGTGTAATGAGTTCTCAATAAAAACAGGAGGGTGTGGTTATAGCGGTGCTTGTTTCGTGTGAAAGTCGGTGGCTTGCTGGAATTTGTGTCCGACTGTAATGAGGCTCGCTTCATCAAAGTGCCTGCCCATCAATTGCAGTCCGACCGGGAGGCCCTCGGCAAAGCCGCAGGGAATCGACATCGCCGGTATGCCAGCGAGGTTGGCGGAGATGGTATAAATATCTGCCAGATACATTTGTAACGGATCGTCCAGCTTTTCTCCGAGTTTGAAAGCCGGGTAGGGGGTGACCGGTGCGGCGATGACATCGCACTGCCCGAGTGCGTTTTCAAAATCCTGTTTGATCAACGTACGTACTTTCTGTCCCTTTAAATAATAAGCATCGTAATAACCGGAACTGAGCACAAAGGTTCCGAGAATGATGCGCCGCTTAACTTCTTCGCCGAAACCTTCCTCGCGGGTGTTCTCATACATATTGACCAGGTTGTCGGACTTCTCGGTGCGATAACCATATTTGACTCCGTCATAACGCGAAAGGTTGGTGCTGGCTTCGGCGCAGGCGATGATGTAGTAGGTGGCCACGGCGTAGTCCAGATGCGGCAGGGAAACTTCCACAGCCTGCATTCCCATTGACTCAAGTGTGCGGATGCCTTCCTGCACTGCTTTTTCAACATCGGGATTGATCCCGCCAGTGCTGAAATATTCTTTGGGAATGCCAAGCTTCATGCCTTTGACATCTTTTTGCAGGGCCTGGGTGAAATCGGGAAGCGGGACATCGGCAGAGGTGGAGTCTCTCGGGTCTTTACCACCGATCACGTTCATCAAGGTTGCCGCATCGGCAACGGTTTTGGTCAACGGTCCGATCTGGTCGAGTGATGAAGCAAAAGCCACCAGTCCAAACCGCGATACCCTCCCGTAGGTGGGTTTTAGTCCGGTTACACCGCAAAAAGCGGCAGGCTGGCGGATGGAACCGCCTGTGTCGCTACCCAATGCGGCTACGCATTCGTGTGCCGAAACAGCGGCGGAAGAACCTCCGCTGGAGCCTCCCGGTACCCGGTCCAACCCCCAGGGGTTCATTGTTGGGTGGTGGTAGGAGTTTTCGTTGGAAGAACCCATGGCAAACTCATCCATGTTGGTCTTGCCCACTATTACGGCTCCCGCCTGATGCAACTTTTCCACAACGGTGGCGTTGTAAGGGGAAACAAACTGGTCGAGAATTTTTGACGAGCAGGTGGTGCGATGGCCTTCGGTGCAGATCAAATCTTTAAGTGCGAGAGGAATACCGAGAAGCGGGGCATCCTCTCCGGCGGCGATGCGGGTGTCCGCGTTTTGTGCCTGTTGCAAGGCTTTCTCGCGGGTCAGGTGGACAAAAGCCTTAACCTTGTCTTCCACCTGGTCGACGCGTGCGAACACCGCTTCGGTCAGTTGTACGGAACTGAGTTTTTTTTGCCTGAGAAGTTCCCGGGCCTGGGTAATAGTTGAACGGTGCATGAAGGGTCAGAGTATCTTGGGCACCTCGTAATGCCCTTTGTTATGTGCTGGTGAATCGGATATCGGGTTGTGGTCGGCGAGGGGTTTTTCAGCCGGTTCATCATCGCGGAACACGTTGCTGAGTCCTAACACGTGCGCCGTGGGTTCCACACCATCGGTATTGAGTTCGTTGAGCTTTTCAATGTATGCGAGAATCGTCCCCATCTGGTCCGTGAGCCGTTCCTTCTCATCAGGAGTCAACTTCAACCGCGCCAGCACGGCCATATGTTCAATATCAAATGACACTTTTAACTCCGGAGTACTTCAGGGTTGGTTCCAACCGTTGCAAGCGAAGGTTGCCGATTGCCCGTGTGATCAGGATTCAGAGGAACCTTCTTTACGGTCTTTTTTCTTTTTCTTTTTCAGCTCGGCCATCTTTTCAGTGGCGGTGATCTTGCTTGATTTGCGTGCCAGCCGTTTGGTTTTCTTTTTCAGTTTTCGGGCCGCGACCACATCATCGCCTTTTTTTGCGGATTCTGCCAGATTGGATTTAGCCTTTTTAAGGTGTTCCTGCAATTTTTCTACGTTTGCCATGATAATTTGCGCCAGTTTTAGGGTTTGAGATAATCAACCTTTATACCAAATAATGCCTCAAACCACAACCAGCGTGACGCTGGACCCGACTAGCAATAGCTTTTATTGGCGGGAAAAGGAGTTAGCTCGGCTTGACGAGTCTTTGTCTCGTTGCCCCTGCGGCTAGCAGCCAGCGTTACGCTGGGGCGGTTTCGACGATCATCAGGGTGAAGTCATCGGTGAAATCGCCGCCATCGAGGAAGTTTTTCGTATCTTGTTTGAGGGCCTGCCCCAGTTCATCGGCATTTTGGGATCTGCCCAGTTCCAGCGATTTTTGTCCCAGCCGATTGAGGCCATACATATCGGTGCCTTTGCCGCGGGCTTCGGTGAGCCCATCGGTATAGCAAATCAGTTTGCTGTTGGGGGGCAGGAGGATTTCCAGTTCTTCGATTTCGTTATGGCAATGGATCATGAGCGGGAACCCTTTTTTGGTTTTGAGGCGTTGAACCGAGTCGGTTTCATATTCTATGAGCAGGGGCGGATTATGTCCCGCCGAGGCGTACTTCATTTTGTGGCTGGGAAGGTGGATGACTCCATAAAAAGCGGTGATGAAGTGGCCCGACTCCTGGTTTTCACAGAGGATGTTGTTGATGGTTTCCAGTACTTCTTTCGGCGACTGCACCTTGGCGAGAAAAGAACGGATCAAAACCCGCATCATTGCCATGATGACTGCGGCCGGGGAGCCGTGACCCGAAACATCGGCTACCAGTACCCCGAGATGATCATCATCGATCCGAATGAAATCGTAATAGTCGCCGCTGGCTTTGGCAGAGGGCTGGTAGTCGGCAAAGAAATTGAATCCGTCAATCTTCGGGAGTTCCTGGCAAATCAGGCTTTTCTGGATCTGGGCGATGGTGTCCCGCTCCCGGTCAATGATGGCGTAAGCCTCCATCAACTGGTTATAGAGTTTTTTGGTACGCAATACGGCCTGAACCCGGGCCAATAGTTCTTCCGGCTCGAAGGGTTTGGTCAGGTAGTCTTCGGCGCCTGCTTTAAGCCCGATCTTCATGCTTTGCAAATCGCCTTTGCTGGTGATGAAGAGGATGGGGGTGAAGAGGTTTTTCTTGGCGGTTTGTTCCTTGATTATTTTGCAGGCTTCAAAACCATTCATATTCGGCATTTCCACATCCATGAGAATGAGGTCGGGCTTTTCACGATTATTGACTTCGATGGCCTGAAGTCCATCGCCGGCAGTGACTGTGTCGTAATCTTCCTGCAGGATGGAGTTGATGAGGACAACGATGGTTCTGGAGTCATCCACAATGAGAATTTTCGGCCGCTGTTTTGGCTTGGGATTCATGACGAGGCTTCCGGTTTTTCAAAAGGTTTTAAAAAGGTAAGGGGTCAATATAAAGGCAGACGGGAAAAAGTCAATCCCGTTTTCAAAAGGTTTTTATCCACAGGAGAAGGGATAATGTTACAATATGGGCCAAATCCAAACAAATTTCGGTCTCAAAAGGGTGTTCGCTCAATCAGGGCGATTTTCCATAGGTTTTAATGGTCAAAGGGGGAATTTCAGCGAAAAGAAAACACGGTTAAAACGACCAACTTAAATAAATCAGATTTCTATTCCGTATCTAATTATGAGAGCTACCCAACTATCAGCGATCTTCAAAGTAGCAGGTCTATTTGTCGCCTTATCGGTGGCCCTTTCTTGCAGTAATAACAATCCCGAAAAAAACCTTCTCACAATAAATGTTGGAGTGCTTCCAGGCCAAAAAAAGGAAGCTCTTATACAGCAATACCAACCCCTTCTTGATTACCTGCATAAAAAAACCGGATTGGCTTTTAAACTGACTATTCCGACAAGTTACTCCGGTTTAATAAATTTGTTTGAAGATGAGAAGCTTGACCTCGTCAACTTTGGAGGCACCGCTTACGTGAAAGCCCGGAAAACTTCAGGGGCAATACCGTTGGTTATGAGAGGCAAGGATTTAAAATTCACCAGTTCCTTTATCACCAGTGGTGAAAGCAATTTCAAAAAAATTTCAGATTTTAAAAATAAGCCATTTGCTTTTGGTTCAAAACTATCAACCTCTGGACACATAATGCCCCGTTTCTTTATGGGAAAAGAAAATATCATTCCAGAGACGTTTTTCTCAAATATTGAATATTCCGGGAAGCACGATCTGACGGTAACCTGGGTTCGGGACGGACGCATCGATTTGGGTGTGGTCAATTCTTTTATCATTCAAGAAATGTTTGATAATGGGGAATTGAAAGAAGGAGAAGTTCGTGTTCTCAGGAAGACCCCTCCCTATGCAGATTATGTATGGGCAGTTCAGAAAGGGATGAGCAAATCGATTCAAATTATGATCCGTGATGCGTTTTTGGCTCTTTCCTTAGATAATTCTGAGCATACGAGTATTCTCGATGGTTTAAAAGCCGAGCATTACCTTCCATCGCATACAAATGATTTTTCTGATGTCAGAGAAGCGATAGAAAGCTATGAAATATTTTAAATTGATTTGCCATGATCACTAAAAGTAATTTCATTCTCAGACAAGTTTATACGGCAATAGCAACCCTTGTATTAATGTTGATGCTGGTTGGGGGAGGTCTTTATATTCTTCAAACTAAAAGATATGACCTTGAGTTGAATGTGAGCCATTACCACTTGTCCTCTATTGCGCTGGCATCGGGTGCCAAAGAACGGCTACTTCATGCAAAAGAGGCAATTGTAGGGTTGGATAGTTTTGACTCAAGTGCTATCGGCGGGCTGGTTTATCTGGTTGGAAAAGATTTGTCAAACCTTCAAAAAATTCAGGAGGACTTTAACTCACAGGAGTTCGTATTCATCCTTGACACGATTGATGAGAGATTTGATGACCTTTCAGCATTAGTTGGCAAGGAGGATTTTCCAAGAGATCCTTTTTTTAAGTTGACCGCAAGCCTTATTTTGGAATTTGATCGGCTTGCGCGGTTGCATCAGGTAGGTGCAAGTGAGTCGTCAGCGCAAATCGATCAGGTAGAGAATGAGATTTACCCTGTTTTATTTGCCATCCTGTTTTTATCTCTCTCTGTGGGAGGTTGGAGACTGAAATTAAGCATATACCGGATCAAAAAAATGATTGCGGGTAGCAGAAAACAGGAAGAGCTTACAACCCGGTTTGGGCGGATTCTGGATAATTCGTCCAATGAGATATATGTCTTCGATGCTTCGACACTCCATTTCATCCAGGTAAATTCTGGTGCTCGTGAAAATCTTGGATACAGTATGGACGAATTGACCCATATGACTCCCCTGAGCTTTAAACCTGAATATACTCTGGAAACTTTCGAAAAACTGATCGAGCCATTGCGTTCGGGCAAAAAATCCGTGATCGGTTTTGAAACGGTACACAAACGCAAAGACGGTATGCTCTATCCTGTGGAGGTTAAACTGCAACTCATGCATAAAGAGACTCCGCCTGTATTCATCGCTGTTATTCAAGATATCACCATGCGAAAGCAGACGGAGGAGAAACTGGGGCAATATCGAGATCACCTTGAAGAACTGGTTGAGGAGCGGACGCAGGAATTAGAAAAATCACAGGAACAGTTACTCCATTCTGAAAAATTATCAGCACTGGGGAAACTCACCGGGTCTATATCCCATGAGTTTAACAACCCGCTTCAAGGGCTCAGAAATATCATAGGTATTTTGAGTGACTCGGCTCCTTCTGAGCAGGAAGTAAAACTTGCGGAGTTAGGTAAAAAAGAGTGTGACCGGATGGCAAAGATGATTGTGAGTCTAAGAAGTTTTTACAAACCTTCGTCAGGAAAAATTTCCGCTGTAGGCATCAACCAATGTATGGAAGATACCATTATTTTGGTAGCGAAGTCCCTGCAAGAAAAGAATATACGAGTTAACAAGAAATACTCTAACAATCTCCCGAAAGTTGAAGTTGTGGAAGACCAAATCAAGCAAATCCTGTTAAATCTTATTAGTAATGCTTCAGAGGCTATCTCTGAGGATGGGGGTCAGATTATATTGACTACAGAGGCACAGGGTTCTTGTGTAATAATGAAAGTTCGGGATACGGGTTCTGGTATTTCAGCAGAAGATAAAAAGAAGGTCTTTGAACCGTTTTTTACCACCAAGGGAGGCAAGGGAACAGGCTTGGGTCTTTCAATCAGTTATGGCATTATACAGGACCATGGTGGAAGTATTGAGGTGGAAAGCGAGTTGGGGGACGGTACGACCTTTACAGTAAGTCTGCCCGTCAAGAGAGTTTGATCATCTTTTAGAAAGGAGGTGTCCTCATGAAAAATCAAAATATTCTGGTTGTTGATGATGAAGAAAGTATTCGCCTGAGCCTTCAGCATCAGTTGGCTAAAAAAGGGTTTGCTGTTGACACGGCTGAAAGTGGGGAGGAGGCCATTGAAAAATTAGATAAGGATGCTTCCTACGATCTGGTGATCACCGATTTGAGGATGTATGGAGAAAGTGGGGTAGACGTCTTTAAAAAGGCGAGAGAAGTCAATGTGAATACTCCTGTGTTGATTATTACCGGGTTTGGTGGCGACTCACCTTTGTTTAAAGAGGCCATGGAACTCAAGCCCTGTGGTCATGCGTTTAAACCATTTGCCGAAGAGGAGTTTCTAGGGAAAGTAAGCGCTTGCCTTGGGTAGCCAATTGAAAGGTCTGACTCTCGAATTACAGGCGCTATTTTTTTTATTCACTCGGCCAGCCAGGAAACAGAAATCCTTTTGATATGCTCTGAGATTTATTACCAACCCCAACCATTACTCCTCGTATCACTCCCTGCTCATTTGTTCGCGCAATATTCGGGCTAACCTCCGTAGTTGTACAAAACCCCCATTTTTAACGAGAGCTTTGCATAACCCCGAGATTCTTCGTCACGTTGTTCCTCAGAATGACAAAATAGTCCTTTATTGTCATGCTGAGCCTGTCGAAGCATCTCGCTTCCCCGCCTTACAGAATCTCGTGTGTCTGTATTTCGTAGTTGTTTCCATCGGTGGTAATTTTGATGGCACCGTTGAGATCGGTTCTCCAGATAGTGACCCCGGCCTCTGAGTAACGACGCAACGTTTCCGGGTGGGGGTGGCGCATACGATTGAGGTAACCGCTGGAAAATATCACTGTGCCGGGGTGGACGGCATCAATAAAATTCTGTGAATTGGAAAACCGGCTACCGTGGTGCGGTCCCTTTAAAATATCTGCCTCGAGCTGGTGTGGGATTGTGACCAGTTTTTTTTCTACCTTATCGCCGATATCCCCGGTGAACAGCATACTGAAATCCCTATAGTCAAGACGCAGAACCAGCGAAAGGTCGTTGTCGACCCTTTGGTTTGAGGGCCGACCCGGTTCAGGGCCAGGGTGCAGAGGGGTGAGCCGGACATCACCGATGCGGATGGATTTGTTTATTTTTAATGGTATGAACTGCGCTCCTTTTTCCCGGGATTTTTTCTCAAGCTTCTGGAGCCGCCAACCAACGAAACCTTCACCCAGAGTTAGAAAATGTTTGACCGGAAAAAGGTCCAACAGAGAATGCAGTCCGCGAATGTGGTCGTTGTCGGAATGGGTGGCGACCATATAGTCAATGTTTCGGATTCCCCGGTGCCATAAATAAGGCGCAACCACCCGCTTGCCGACATCGAGTCGGTTTTTATAAAACCCTCCTCCATCCATCACCAGGGTTTCTCCAGTAGGAAATTCGATGAGAAGCGATTCACCTTGCCCGACATCCAGCATACTGATGGTCAGAGTATCGCCGGAAAACTGAAAGGCGCGCGGCCAGGAAAATAGAACCAGCGCGACCAGAACGGAAACAGTAAAACTTTTTTTCAATAGTCCGCCGACCTCCTTGTTGAATGCTTTGGTTTGTAGAATCAGCAGTCCACTAAAGAGAGCAGAAAAATAGAACACCAGCCATAAAGATGGAGGTGTCGGAACATACAAAGAGGCGAAAGAAAAGTTGGCAACGACCTCGGGGAGCCATAAAAAAAATCGGGTGATTTCCACTATGGGCCATGCAGGCAAGGCGGCCAGAGCTGTGGAGAAGGTTCCCACCATGATCATCAATAGCACAGTGGGGATCAGCAGAGAAGCCAGGGGCACCATGAGTATATTTAAAAAAACACCGACCAGACTGACACGGTTGAACTGGTAAATCAGAACGGGAAGGGTGACAGCGGTGACGGTGACAGATATCAGGACTCCTCCGATTAAAATTTTCTCAAAGCGGGATTTTAAATACTGCCCCATGGACTCCTGAGTGTCAGGCGTTGAGGTGCGCATTAATTTTTGCGACCATGTGGGTTCCCCCATTCGGGCAACCGGGTCACTGTTGATCTGGGATAGCAGAGTAATGACAAGCAGGATTCCCCCAACTGCCAAAAAGGACAGTTGAAATCCCGCATCCATTATGGACGCGGGTTTCCACAGCAGAATGATAAAGCCGGCAGACAGGAAGACGTTAAAGAGACTGCTCTGCCTGTCAACTAAAACGGCTATCAGCAAGGCGCTCACCATGATACCTGCTCTGAGGGATGATACTTTGGGGCCGACCACTACCATATAAAAAAGCACCGGAATCAGGCAGAGAACTGCGGTGACCTTTTTAGTATGTCCGGCGCGGGCGCTGTCTGGTTTTAGCCTGGAGAGTATAAAGAACACGATGGGCCAGAGAAGAAAATAAGATGCCGCCGCCACAAACCCGATATGCAATCCAGAAACGGCCATCAGGTGGGCCAATCCTGTAGCGATATAGTTTTCCCGGACTTCTGTTGGCAGGGAATCTTTCATTCCTAATACCATGGCTTTGAGCAAGGTGCCCTCTTCACCGGGAAACAGTTTTTCCAGGCTTGCTACGAGTCGGCTTCTTAACTGGTGCAGACCCGCATGCCAGAAAGGCAGGTCGAACCGGCCCGACCGTTTCATTGTTTCCGGTTTGGAGATGGTGCCGGTGACGTCAATACCTTTTGACTTCAGGTAGAGGCGGTAATCGAAGCGGCCCGGATTCTTAAAGTTACGCGGGATTTTCAGGCGCACCTGATCGAACCCGACCCGGTCCCCGGCTTTAAAAATATCGTGCTGTTTGTAAACGCTTACACGGGCGATTCCGTTTACACGTTGTGGGGGAGTGCCGAAAGATTCCAGTTCCAGCATGTAATAGGTTCGGTTCTCAAGCACACGCGGTGGTGAAATTATTTTTCCTTTTACCGCCGAGGTTTTCCCTTCTTCAATGTGGTAAATAATATTGTTTGATGAACGAGTTAAATCCGGCAAAGCCGGAGCCAGATATCCAAAACCGGCCAGGCAAAGGACAATAATAGATTTTCGCGAGAGAGTTTTATCGTGAGTGAGAAACAGGGCGAAGAGAAATAAGACAAGCGGTAATAATCCGGGTGCGATGAAGTAGCGGGTGGCGGGAAAGAAACCGCAAAGTCCGCTCATATAAGCGAGCAAAAATGGCAGAGTGGGAGGAGCCCGACGAGCGGTCAGTGGTAAAGACTCGTGAATTCGAGATAACGTATGTTGCATTATTGGTTTGCTTAAAGACCCCTTTAAGCCGAGATAACATTTGCCTGCAATAAAAAGCTATTGCAATTTGCCAGCGGAGGCTCTCCGCTCACGCCTAGTGGTCAGAGAACAACGAGGTCGATTTGTTTTCGGCCCATGTCCACACCGGAGACCCGTACCTTTACTTGGTCGCCGATTTGGAAACAGCGATGGCGTTTTTGCCCGATGAGTCGATGCTCGGGTTCGATGAACAGGTAATAGTCGTCCATGATACTGGAAATCTTGACCAGTCCTTCCACGAAAACCTCTTCGAGTTCGACAAAGAATCCGAATCCGGTAACGCCAACGATGATCCCGTGAAAGGTTTGACCAATTTTATCCATCATGAACTGAGCCCGTCGCAGGTCGGTCACTTCCCGTTCTATGGCCATGGCCTGGATTTCCATTTGAGTGGACTGTTCCGAAACTTCGGCGATGTGGGACAACAGCCCCTTTTTTTCTTTTGGTGGGCATTTGCGTTTCAGATATTTTTTGATGATCCGGTGCAGGATGAGGTCGGGATAACGACGGATCGGCGAAGTGAAATGGGCATAATGAGGAAAGCCCAGACAGAAGTGACCGGGGTCGGCCTCGGAATAACGAGCCTTCTTCATGGTGCGAAGGAGCAGAGTGTTGACAACTCTTTCTTCCGGGCGTCCCCGGATTTTTTTCAGCAGAGCCTGGAAATCTGTTGAGCGCACTGGTGAAGGAACCTTCAAGCCGAAAGAAGCGATGAACTCATTGAAATTGACAAGCCGTTCCGGGTTGGGAGCTTCATGAATCCGGTGGATGCAGGGTATGCCGCGTTCGTGCAGGTTGAGGGCGACAAACTGGTTGGCGGCCAGCATGAACTCTTCGATCAGTTCGTGTGCCAGATTATGTTCACTGATACCGATGCGCTTGACGTGGCCGGCAGAGTCCATATGAATTTCCGGTTCTGGCACATGAAAATCAACACTGCCGCTTTGGAATCTCTTTTTCCTCAGCAGTTGGCTGACATGGTGCATGTCGGTCAAGGTCTGCATGAACGGATCGTCTTCTTTTTTATTCTCCAGTAAATCGTGAACCTCGTTATAGGTGAACCGCCGCTGGCTTTTGATGATGGAGGGGTGCAGGCTTCCCGCGATAAAATTCGCCTCGCGGTCGAAGTCCATGATGGCACTGAGCGTCAGCCGCGGTTCGTCAGGTTTTAAACTGCAGGCCTCGTTGGACAGGGAAACGGGAAGCATGGGGATGACCCCATCGGCGTAATAGATGCTGGTTCCTCTTTCCAGAGCTTCCTGATCGAGCAGAGAGTTTTCCTGCACAAAATGGCTGACATCGGCGATATGGACACCTAGCCTGTATCCTTCTTCGAAGCGTTCCAGCGAAACCGCGTCATCAAAATCCTTGGCCCGCTCTCCATCGATGGTGAAGGTCAGCAGTTGGGTAAAATCTTTTCGTTTTTCCTGGAAACCGTCTTTTGCCTCCGCGTCCCGGGCCGCGTCAAGAACTTCCGGGGGAAACCCCTGGCGCACGCCATGTTTTCTGAAGATGGATTGGATCTCGACATTCGGGTCGTTGGAGGAGCCCAGCACTTCGGCCACTTTTCCGATGGGCGGTTGATGCCGGGTCGGGAAGGTCTCAATTTCCACATGCACGATTTGCCCGTTCTTGGCTCCTTTCTTGTGCTTGCCGGGAACAAAAACATCATGGAAATATTTGGCCTCGGTGGGAATGACCCAGCCATCCTTGCCAAAGGTCTCGTAGGTTCCAACAAGGTGAGAGGTGTTGCGTTGGAGAATACGTATGATACGCCCTGCTGGCTTTCCGGGTTCGCGTTCCGACTCGATCCGGACTACCACATGGTCTTTGTGCATGGCTTCGTTCATGTGGCGGGCATTGACGTAAACATCGTCTTCCCCATCTGGCTTGTCGGAAACAACGAACCCGAACCCGTTCGGGTGGCCGTGTAGTTTTCCGGTGACCAGATGCATTTCGTCGGGAAGCCCGTAGCGTCCTCCACGGATTTTTATCAGAGTACCATCGCCAGCCATTTCCTTGATGTGATTGCGGAACTCCCGCTTCTGGGTTTCGGGTATACCCAGCAATCGGGAAAGCTCCGCGACCTTCATGGGACGCGCGACTTTCTTTTTTATCAGGGAGAGAATTTTTTCTTGTGTGAGTTTCATGGCAGTAAGGGTTTTGTGTTTCCGTCTACTCTATCACGGCTTGGGGGTTAACGCCTAGGCAGGGAACCTCTGACGATATAAGCCGGGTTTTCTGCAGGTGGATTTTTTAGAGAGGTTCACCTATAATCCCTTTCAAGTGCGCTTTGAAAAATAAAGGAATGTAATGAAAGTACAAGTTGACTGGTTGAAAGAATATACCGAAATCGATGTCCCGGCGGATGAGCTGGGCCATGTTCTTACCATGGCCGGATTAGAAATCGAAAGCCATGAAACGGTTCAGTTGCCCGATGGAGAAAACAGCGAAGTGCTGGAACTGAATGTGACACCGAATCGAGGCTATTGTTTGTCGCATATTGGCGTGGCGCGTGAAGTTTCGGCACTGCTGAATAAATCTTTGAAACTTCCTGATCCGCTCAAGACTCTGGAGTCTGAATGGGGAACGGTTGCGGTGGCAGATCGCGTAGCGGTTGAAAATCTGGAGCCTGAATTGTGCCCCCGTTACTGTGCCCTGGTAATAGAAAATGTAAAAGTGGGTCCTTCACCGAAATGGTTGAAAGACAGGCTGACTGCTATTGGCCTTCGTCCCATCAATAATATTGTAGATATTACCAACTTCGTCATGATGGAATACGGCCAGCCTTTGCATGCGTTTGACCGGGATCTTTTAGCCGGCAATAAAATCATCATACGTCGAGCGAAAAAAGGCGAACCTTTCGCCAGCCTGGATGGTACCGAATTGAAGCTGGAGCCGGATGCCCTGGTCATTGCCGATGGTGAAAGACCTGTGGCCCTGGCGGGAATTATGGGCGGTACCAATAGCCAGGTTTCTGAAACCACTCGTGATGTTGTACTGGAGAGTGCCTGTTTTGATCCGGCTACGGTTCGCCAGGGGTCAAAAAAATATGGACTGCGTTCGGATTCTTCTTACCGCTTTGAGCGCGGTGTGGATTTCAATGGTGTGGTTTCTGCCCAGGCTCGTGCTGTACTGATGATGAAAGAGCTGGCAGGGGGAGAAATATGCTCAGGCCGGGTGGATATTAATTCTGAAACTGGGAAGTTGAAAAATGTTTCGCTGAGAGTGGACCGGGTGAACCAGCTTTTAGGGACTAATTTTGATACAGCGGAGGTTGTGAATCTGCTTTCCCAGTTGGGCATGAAAGTCACGAAGCAACCGGAAAGATCGTTGGAGGTGAAAATTCCCAGTTTTCGTCCCGATCTTTCGCGCGAAGCGGACCTGATTGAGGAGATCGCCCGCATTGATGGGTTTGATAAGGTCGATACGGTTTATCCGGTGGCGGGAGTGAGGCCAGTCAGGATATCTGCCAGGCAAAACATCATTGAGAAGGCGCGGGAAGTTTTCTGTTGTGCCGGATTTGCCGAGACCATTCATTACAGTTTTATTGAACGTGTGTATGCGGAAGAATTCAAAACCGCTTTTGCTTCAGAGCAGGTGATTGCATTGAAAAACCCTTTGAGTTCTGACTACGACACCATGCGAACCAGCTTGCTTCCCGGCTTGTTGAAGACAGCGGCGCTCAATTTAAGTAAGGGACAGAAACCGCTCAAACTTTTTGAGGTAGGCAGTGTTTATTCTTCTTCTGCTACCGGAGCACGCACGGAAAAAGCGGTGCTTTCAGCTATTGTGCTGGGGCCGTATGAACTCACTCCCTGGAAACCGCGGAGCGGGGGTTACGATTTCTATGATCTTAAGGGAACGCTGGAAACGCTGATTACGCACTTACATTTAAAGTTGGAAATTTTTCCGGATAGCAGACCGTTTCTCGTGCCGGAAAAATCGGTGCGGGTGCAGATAGGTGATAAGGAGTTGGGGTATCTGGGGCAAATGACACCGGAACAGAATCTGGTTGGGGAGTTGGATGTTTATGCCCTGGAGCTCGATTTGGGAGCTCTGGAAAAATCGGCCCCTTACAAGTTTCAGCCGATTGCCAAATTCCCTGAGATATACCGTGATATTTCTATTCTGGTGGATCGATCCGTTACTTCGCAAAAGGTTGCAGACCTGATCCTTAAAACCGGCAATCCCTTGATTCAAAAAGTTGAACTGTATGACCATTTTGCGGGGAAGAAAATTCAGGCCGATAAAAAGAGCCTCACCTTTGCCTTGTCTTTTCAGTCTGCCGAGAGGACACTTTCCGATGAAGAGGTCAATCCGTTATTTGAAAAAATTGTGCAAACCTTAAAGAGCGAATTGGGTGCTTCTCTAAGGGAATAAGAACGAACGTTATTTAAGTTTTGGCCAAAGGTAGCTCTACCGTAAAACAACTTCCCTCGCCCAAAGTACTCTCTGCGGAAATAGTTCCATTCATAGTATCCAATAGTTGCTTGGTGATGGAAAGACCAATGCCGACCCCTTCAACCTTGATTTTATCTCTGTCTAACCTTGTAAAAGGTTCGAATATATCTTCTATCATCTCCTTTGGAATTCCCATGCCCGTATCCTTGATACGGATTTGAACTTTTTTATCGTCTATTGCCTCCCAACTCAGATCGACTGTTCCTGCCTCCTTGTTGTACTTGATAGCGTTTGTCAACAAATTCAGCATTACCTGTACTAACCGGGCTCTGTCGGCAAGAACAAGCAAGGTCTCTTCTTTCAACGGGCGGGCTTTTATTTTTATGCCCTTTTTCTCGGCAAGGGAACGAACCAGCATCATTGTTTCATCCAACGCCCCCTGAAGAGAAAAATCCTCAATTTTGAACTCAAGTGCCCCTGTCTCAATTCTGGAAAGATCGAGGACATCATTGACAAGAGTGAGAAGGTGGTGCCCTGCATTCAGTATTCGTTCTGTATTATCCCTTTGAACCGTAGATAGGGGTTGATCTGTATCAAGGGTCAGTAGCTGGCTGAACCCCAGGATTGCATTCAAGGGTGTACGAAGTTCATGGCTCATTCTGGACAAAAATTCTGTTTTAGCTCTATTGCCAGCTTCCGCATCATTTTTAGCATTCAATATTTCCTCTTCATATCCATGGTGTTCGATGGCGATACCGGCAATATGTGAGGCCGAATTCATCAATTCCAACTCTTCCTTCGATGGTTCGCATATTGTTTTATAATATGTGGCAAAGGTTCCTACGACTTTGCCCTTGGAGTTTCTGATGGGTGAGGACCAACAAGCCTTGAGATCAAAAGAAAGCGCAATTTTTTTATAATCTTCCCATAACGGATCACTGGAAATATCTTTGGCGATCACACGCTTGCCTGTAAAAGCCGCTGTGCCGCAGGAACCCGCCTTAGCCCCAATGTTCATTCCATTAATTGCTTCGTTATAAATCTCGGGAAGATGAGGGGCCGACCCTGTAAGCAGTTTTTGCCCGGTTTCATCGAGCAACAGTATGGAGCAAATCGTTTCTTCAGATTGTTGCTCGACAAGAAAAACCAGGCCATCCAGAACTTTTTGGAAGGAATGACCTGCTGTTAGCATTTCCAATATTTTATTGTATCCATCCAGCAACCGATTATTGCGAGTCAATAAATTTTCAACACGCTTTCGTTCAGTCAACTCCTTTTGCAGGTCGATGGTTCTTTTTAAAACCTGTTTTTTAAGAACGCGATTTGAAATAATGATGCTTGCAACAGCAAAGAGCCCCAGGACCGAGATAAAAGGTATCGCAATATCCTTGAAGGTCAAAGAAGGAGATGGTTTCAGGCCGACCCATTTCCTGTTGATTTCAATTTTCTCGCTTTCGTCAATCAGGTCGATTCCCTTTTGCAGGATCTGATTGAGTTCAGGCCAGTCATTTCTTGAAGCAAACCCCCATTTATAAACATAACCGGATTCTCCCACCACCCGGAGGTTAGTGATTCCATCCTTTTCAATATAATAGCTGGCCAGAGCAATATTGGCGATCATGGCATCTACCATTCCAAAAGATACTTTTTTCAGGCCTGCGGAAATATCGGGGACAACATCCAATTCAATATCAGGGTGGTTCATAGAGAGATGGTCATGAATCCCATACCCGGAAATAACAGCCACCTTTAAACCCTTGAGCTCTTTTAAGGAAAGAGTCTTTTCTATGTTTTTTCTAACAATGACTACTGCGGGAAGTTCGATAAAAGGTTTGGTAAACAGCATGTATTCCAGGCGTTGCGGGGTGGGAGTGGCGGCTCCCCACATATCAGATTCCCTTGCCTTGGCTTTTTCAATGACTTCGTCCCAGTTTTTATATTTTAAAATTTTAAAATCGATATCCAACTTTTTTTCTAGTAAGGCAATATAATCTGCAGCAATTCCCGTGTATTTCCCCGATTCATCGATATGTTCTAGGGGGAGAAAATCCGGGTCCGGCGATAGCCTGATGTGAGGATGACTTCGAAGCCAAACCCTTTCCTCATGGGTCAAACCCGCACTCGATTCTCGCTCAAGAATCGTTTCCTCTGCCAAAGCGGTACCGCCCAACATCATTAACAGGGGCAAAAAAAAGAGTGAAATTTGTTTCATTAATTTCATTTCAAATTTGGATATGAGTGACTCAACCAAACTCACTGAAAATTATCCAGGCTGAGCTGAGTTGACCTGAAGTGTAACATTTGCCTACCCCCTTGTGAATGAAGTCTTTTTGAATGAAAATGGGGGTTTAAAGGAATAAAGAGGTTATTGACACCCCAACACCCCGGTGCTACGATTCGGCCATGCCTAAACCGGATATTCATCAGTTGGAAGAACGTGTATTGACCCTGATGAGGGAGTTCCGCCGCCTTAAGGAGGAAAACCAGGGGCTGTCCAACCAGGTTGATCAACTGAGCCGTGAAAAAACGGCTATGGCAAAAGAAAAAAGCTTGAATCAGGGTAAACAGGACCGCCTCTCCCAGTTGGAAACCGTGAGTCGAAAAAATGAAAAGGCCCGGAAAGCCATGCGGACGAAGGTTCAGTCCCTGTTAAAAAATCTGGAAAAATTTGACTTGGCGTAATGAAAGATGGCGAACAGTAAAAAAATTCAGATTTATGGAAAAACCTATAGCTTGAAAAGCTCTTCGTCAAAAGTGGACGCGGAAGAGGTAGCGGCTTATGTGGATTCGCGCATGAAAGAGCTGGCCGATGCCCGCAGTAAAACCACCACTTTGGACTTGGCCATCCTCGCGGCACTCAATATTGCGCAGGAATTATTGGAGTTGAAAACCCAGGCCGGGGCGACAGAAGAAGCCGAGGGAGAGAAACTCAGGCAATTGGTCGAGGCTCTCGATAGGGAGCTTCAACATATTGAAAAATAAGAGATTTTCTGCGATAGATAGGCCTTGAGGGGCCGGGGTCTTTATGCTAGGATGTGGTTGAATTTGAAGTGGTGTCTCCCTGTTGTGTTCGAGTAAGAGTTTAATTTCTTGAGCCAACAGTTTGTGAACGGGGTTGATGGATCGACTGTGGTGTGCAGGCCCTCTCTGGGAGGGAAGCCTAAAACAGTTCACGGATACCCCACCTGTCCTTGACAGGTTCAAAAAATAGTTTTTGCGCGGCATTACGGGGAGACTTCTTGAGTGTTTAAGAGCTTAGAGGGTTGGACTCCAGCCTGACCGAGCCTGAATATATATCCGGTTTCTGGAAAAATTGAAATCGGACCCAATTGGGAGTGAAGTTGAACGGAACGGGAAAGCCTGTTTCGTTTTTAGATATATCCGCGCAAGGTTGCCCTTCTTACGGTGCTGTAGTCTACCTTGCCCAACCTCCCCTTTGCCGGTTTAGGTCGGTTTTTCTCCTTGGTTTTCCCTTAAAAGCCTAACGAATAGAGTAGTTTGTGATTCTAGTGCCTGACGGGTGGGCAGTAACCTGACGATAATCCTGGGTGCGGAAAATGAATTTTGCCTCCATGAAAATGGATAAATTTGCAGTTCGTCAGGAAATGAAGTTGCGGCGGGATGCCATGAGCCTGGACGAGGTTTTAAACTCGAGTCGGGCTATAGAAGACAGGCTGTTTGCCTGTAAGGAATTTTCTGCTTGCCGGGATGTAATGTTTTACCTCTCGTTTGGCAGTGAAGTGCGTACCGATGAAATGATTACGCGTTCCCTCGAAAACCACCAACGGGTTTATGCCCCGCGACTGGTAAAGAAGGAACGGCGACTGGAAGTGTGTGAAATTACAAGTATGGATCAGGAGTTTGCGTTGGGTTCTTACGACATTCGTGAGCCTTCCCGGCTCAACACCGTGTCTCCGTTAAAAATCGATGCCGTCATTGCGCCAGGGTTGGCGTTTGATTATTCCGGTAGGCGAGTTGGTTTTGGCGGGGGTTATTTTGACTGGCTTTTCAAACAACTGCCAGAGGGGGCTCTCCGTTTGGCAGTGGCTTACGGGTTCCAGGTTTCGGATTCGGTTCCTCAGGATCCCTGGGATGAGAGGGTCAAAAAGATTTTTACTGAAAACGATACGATAAACTGCTGAGTCACCGGAAGGCCGAGTTGGTTTATTTCAAATATTGAGGTTTTGCCATGCATATTTTTACTGTCATTAAGGTTAACTTTATAACCCTGTTGTTGGGGATGTTTGTTGCTTTGGTGGTTGGCTATATTCTGGGTTATTTTTTGCGCAAAATGTTTACCGAGTACCAGATCAAGGAAGCGGAAGAACGCGGAAAGAAAATTATCGATGAAGCGGACAAAGTGGTGGAGAACAGGTTGAAATCTGCAGAGATTGAAGCGCGCGAAAAATCTTTGGTGGTGGAAGCCGAGCTTGAAAAGAAAATGAAAGGTCGACAGGAAGGCTTGCGTAGCCTGGAAAATGAGCTGGAAAGAAAAGACAGGGACCTCAAGACGGAAGGCCATAAATTTCAGACACGGGAAAAGGAGCTTGCGGAACAAAGCAGTAAGCTTGTTGATAGGGAAAAAGGGGTCGAACAGCAAAAATCCGAGTACCAGAACCTGGTAGCGGAAGAGCTGAAAAAACTTGAGGTGATTGGTTCCTACACCGCCGAAAAGGCACGCGAGGAGGTCAAGAACAAGATCGTCGATGAAGCCAAAATGGATGCGGCGCGCGAAGTGAAAAGAATCGAGGAAGATGTTAAAAAGCGCGCAGATGAGGAGGCCTGTAAATTAATTACCATGGCTGTCCAGAGGCTGGCCTCAGATCATGTGGCAGAAACCACCGTTTCGGTGGTGGAACTGCCTAGCGATGATATCAAAGGTCGAATCATCGGTCGGGAAGGAAGAAATATCCGGGCTTTAGAGCAGGCTACCGGAATCGATTTGATTATTGACGATACCCCTGGCGCTGTGGTGTTGTCGGGGTTTGATCCCATCCGGCGGGAAGTGGCTCGCCGCGCATTGGAACAGTTGACCCTCGATGGCCGGATCCACCCGGGACGTATTGAAGACGTTGTCAATAAATGCAAAAAAGAAGTCACCCGACAAATTACAGAAGCCGGTGAACAGGCTGTTTTAAATGTTGGTATTGATAATATTAATCCTGAAATCGTTAGATTACTGGGTCGGCTCAAATACCGGACCAGTTATACCCAGAACGTTCTTGAGCATGTGCAGGAGGTGGCGTTTGTTTGTGGGGCCATTGCCGCAGAATTGGGTTTGAACGTGGCTCTGGCTAAACGCGCAGGGTTACTACACGATATCGGCAAGGCCATTGATCACCAGACCGATGGGACGCATACCCAATTGGGAGTTGATATTGCGAAACGCTACAACGAACATCCTTTTGTCGTCAATGCGATTGCCGCTCACCATGAAGATTGTGAGGCGGAATCTCCATACGCTGTTTTGGTGGCGGCAGGGGATACCATTTCTGCGTCCCGGCCCGGAGCCCGGAGGGAAATGCTGGAAACCTATGTCAAACGTATGACACAGTTGGAAGTTATTGGCGATTCCTTCAAAGGCGTACAAAAAACCTTTGCCATTCAGGCAGGTCGTGAAGTGAGAATTATTGTCATGCCTAATGGCATTGATGATTCGGGGGCCGGTATGCTGGCCAGGGATGTTGCGAAGAGAATTGAAAAAGAGGTGACCTACCCAGGGGAAATTAAAATCACCGTTGTTCGAGAGACCCGACATACGGAGTTCGCCCGATAACAACAAGGCTACGCCTTGAGGAAATGAACAATAACTTTATCTGGCTAGCAACAGGTTGAGGTGGCTTGGCAAGTTTTTGTTGCCTGCTACTGGCGGCTCGCCAGAGAATATAATAAATTGGTACTACATGGAAGATTTAGGACGGCTGGTTAAACTCAGACACGAAAAACTCGATGAACTCCGGGACATGGGAATCTCTCCCTACATCAACCGGTTTCATGTTAACACCACCCTTTTGGCCCTGATTGAAAAGTATTCTGATATGTCCAAGGAAGAATTGGATGAGAAAAACTCAGAGTACATAACCGCTGGGCGCATGATGAGCCGGCGCAAGCACGGCAAAACTATCTTTGTGAATATCAAGGATGCGTCAGGAGAAATCCAGGCTTTTGTTAATAAGAATGCACTGGGCGAATCTGCCTACGAGATGTTCGGCAAATTTGATATCGGCGATATCATTGGCGTTGAGGGCCGGATTTCGAAAACCAAAACGGGTGAGCTGACTTTGTTTGCCAGCAAAGTGACTTTACTTTCCAAGTCGCTTCTTCCTCTACCTGAAAAATGGCACGGGCTTAAAGATGTGGAGCTTCGTTACCGACAGCGCTATGTGGACCTGATCGTCAATCCGGATGTGAAAAAAGTTTTCATCGCCAGAAGCCAGATCATCCAGGCGTTGCGGGATTACCTGAATGAACGGCAGTATCTGGAGGTGGAAACCCCGATGATGCATTCGATCCCTGGGGGGGCTACCGCAAAACCTTTTAAAACCCATCACAATGCACTGGATATGGAACTGTATCTCCGTATTGCTCCAGAGCTTTACCTGAAAAGGCTGGTGGTGGGTGGTATTGAAAGGGTTTACGAGATCAACCGGAGCTTTAGAAATGAGGGTATCTCCACCGAGCATAACCCCGAATTCACCATGGTGGAGTTTTATACTGCTTACGCCGATTACAATGACTTGATGGGCCTGACGGAAGATTTATTCCGTTATATTTGTAACCGGGTGTTCCCGGAAAATAATTGCAAGTTCCCCTGCCTCTCAAGCGAAGGGGAGGAGACGATAGATTTTTCCCAGCCGTTCAAGCGTTGCACATTCCGCCAATCACTTATTGATATCGGTGGAGTTGCAGAGGAGGCTCTGGATGACCCGCAAAAGGCGGTGGCGTTTGCTTTGGAGAACAAAGTCTCCATCGAAAAGAAGGATCACCATGTGAAAATTCTGGCTAAACTGTTTGATCATTTTGTCGAACCCCGGTTGGTTCAGCCGGTTTTCATTACCGATTATCCTATAGAACTCTCACCACTCTCCAAGAAAAAGGAAGACGATCCCAGTCTGGTAGAGAGGTTTGAGCTATTCATCGGCGGAAAAGAAATTGCCAACGCATATACTGAGTTGAACGATCCAATAGACCAGAAACAAAGATTTGAAGAGCAAGTCGCTGAGCGCCAGGCGGGGGATGATGAGGCCCATTGGATGGATCACGACTTTATCCGCGCCTTGGAATATGGCATGCCTCCCACCGCTGGGGAGGGTATAGGAATCGACAGATTGGTCATGTTGTTGACCAATAGCCCGTCCATAAGAGATGTTATTTTTTTCCCGCAATTGAAAAAAGAATCCTGATTCGGGAAACAAACCGGTCATTTATTGATTCGTCCCCCTGATATGTCCTACGAACTTTTCATCAGCCTTCGTCACCTCAAGGCCAAACGGTCGCAGAAATTTATTTCGCTCAACACCTGGATTTCCGTTGGAGGGGTTGCCCTGGGTGTTATGGCGTTGATTGTGGTTATTGCTGTCATGTCAGGATTCAGCAAAGACTTGCGAGATAAAATTCTGGGAACCAATAGCCATGTTGTGGTCACCAATATCACGCGGACCGGCATGGAAGATTACGAAGCTGTTATTGAAAAAGTACTAAAAGCGCAAGGTGTGAGTGCCGTTGCTCCATTTATTCTGAACCAGGTGATGTTGACCAATGGGGGCACTGCTGTAGGGGTGGTAGTGCGCGGGGTGGACCCTGCCCGGGAAGCCGGAGTTTCTGATCTTGAAAAAAACCTGGTGCAGGGAAGCCTGGAAATGCTGGGAGGCCCGAAGAAGTCTTCCGGAAAGTCCCGTCGAGATGGAATCATTCTGGGGAAGGAACTGGCGCGTCGGCTGGGTGTGCAACATGATGATGTTGTGTCGATGGTTGCTCCAGCATCAAGGGTGACACCTATGGGCTTGATTCCCAAAATTAAATTGTTCAAGGTGGTAGGTTTTTTTGAGTCGGGTATGTTCGAGTACGACTCCAACCTGGCTTTCATTTCCATATACTCCGCACAAAAGTTTTTTGCCATGAAGGGAAAGGTCAGCGGCATTGAGATCCGGGTGGAAGATATCGGGCTGGCAGATCAGGTTGCCGCAGAAATTCAGCATAGTTTGGGATTTCCCTATTACGCCAGAGACTGGATGCAGATGAACAAAAATTTATTTTCTGCATTGCGCCTGGAAAAAATTGTGATGTTCATCATTCTGATTCTGATCATTCTGGTGGCGGCTTTTAATATTGTCAGCACCTTGTTCATGGTGGTTATGGAAAAGAGCAAGGAAATCGCCATTCTGAAATCCATGGGGGCTTCCCGAGCCAGCATTATGAAAGTCTTCAGCTACCAGGGGTTGATCATTGGCATCATCGGGACAGCGATCGGTTGCATTGGCGGTTTTACTGTTGTGCCGAACCTGAATGAGATTGTCGGTTTCATTGAAACCCTTTTTGGTATCACCGCTTTCCCCAGCGATGTGTATTATCTGGACAGGTTGCCTTCAGAGATTCAGTACTTCGATTCGTTTCTTATTGTTGTGTTTTCGATTGTCATTTGTTTTTTGGCCTCATTGTACCCAGCTTGGAGAGCTTCCCGGCTGGACCCTGTGGAAGGTCTGCGCTATGAGTGATTTGAATTTGGCCGCCTCGGAACAAAAATGTCTGATCGAAGCGGTTGATGTTGATAAAAGCTACTCGACCCCACGCGAGGTGATTCACGTTCTTACCCAGGCGAACCTTAAGGTTTTATCGGGAGAGGTGTTGGGAATTGTTGGCGCGTCCGGGGTGGGGAAGAGCACCCTCCTGCATGTCCTGGGGGGACTCGACAAGCCGATGGCGGGAAGCATCCTGTTTCAAGGAAAGGATATTTATAAACAGTCCAACGGCTATTTGGAAAACTTCCGCAATGGTCATATTGGTTTTGTGTTCCAGTTTTTTAATTTGCTACCCGATTTTACCGCATTGGAAAACGCCATGCTTCCGGCCCTGATCCGCAATCAGGACAGTCATCTTGCCAAAGAGAGGGCGGAATACCTGTTATGCGAGGTGGGCATGAAGGACCGGATGCACCACAAGCCAAGCGAGCTGTCGGGAGGAGAAAGCCAGCGCGTGGCTCTTGCCAGAGGACTCATCAATCAGCCGGACCTGCTTTTAGCCGATGAGCCAACGGGGAATCTGGATAATCATGCCAGCGACCAGCTGATAGAATTGATTCGAAAACTTAATCAGGAATTTGATCAGACATTTGTGATTGTTACACACAGCCAGAGAGTAGCAGGGCAACTTGACCGGGTGGTGGAGTTGGTCGATGGAAAACTCAGTGCGATCAGACAGAACCTGGTCCTTTAAAGGCTGGCCAGCGTGACGCTGGACCCAATGAGCAGAATTCTGGTCGGCGGGCAAAGAACTGTCTCGGCTTAATGAGCCGTTGCTAGCTCTCTCCCACGCAAAATAAATTTTTGAGAAGGGGAAACCATGAAGCTGGAAAAGATCGCTGAATTGATTGGAGGAAAATTAAAAGGCGATGGTTCGGTGGAGATATCAGGGATCAATAATATTGAGCAGGCAGAGGAAGGACAGATTACCTTCCTCAGCAAAAAAAAGTTCCTCAATATACTGAATCATTCCCAGGCCTCCGCCGTGCTGGTGAAGGAAGCGATAGATATTTCGATTTCCCAGGTTATCGTTGCCAGCCCAGAGCTTGCCTTTGCCCGTTTGTTGAGAGAGTTTCACCCCGAACCAAAACCGAAAGCGGGTATTCATGACCGGGCTGTAGTTGGCAAAAATGTTAAGCTCGGTGAACAGGTTACCCTGTCTGCAGGAGTGTGCATCGGGGATGATGTAGAGATCGCGGATCATGTTCATTTGTATCCGGGTGTGGTGGTGGGTGACCGATGCCAGATTGGTAGCCATACTGTCCTCCACTCTAATGTTACGCTTTACCGCGAGACGGAATTAGGCAGTCATGTGATCCTTCATGCGGGAGTGGTGATTGGGGCAGACGGTTTTGGTTACGCTCTGGATGAAAAAGGGGAGCATTTTAAAATAAACCAGATCGGTCGGGTGGTGATCGAGGACCATGTCGAGATCGGGGCAAACAGTTGTGTGGATCGGGCGGCATTGGGCACAACGCGCATCAAACGGGGAACCAAAATAGACAATCTGGTTCAGATAGCTCACAACTGTACCGTCGGGGAACACTCCATTCTGGTGGCGCAGGTGGGGTTGGCCGGGACTTGTACCCTGGGTCATCATGTGGTGCTGGCGGGGCAGGCGGGAATTGCCGATCATATTACGCTGGGAGACCAGGTCACCATCGCGGCTCAGACAGGGGTGTTCCGCAATATCGAGAGCAACAAGGTGTATGGGGGTACTCCTGCGATTCCCCTGGACGAATGGAAAAAATATGTAACCGCTTTGCCCAAAATTCCGGAATTGCTCCGTAAAATTCGCGACTTGGAAAAGCGATTGAAGGAGATTGAAAACAATCCATCCTCCCGGTAGAATATTCTTATCCGCGTTGTTCTTAAAAACAACTAACATTTTTATTAGAAGCAATAGATTATGTTTATATTCCGGGCCTTGGTCCTTTCCTTTCTGTATATTTTTACCTTGGGTGCAGTTTCTTCGCCGATGTCCGGAACGGCCATCGAGAAGTACATCCAGAAAAAACTAAAGCGCAACAACAAGACCCTCAGGATTAACGAAAAGAATCTGGGCGATTCGGGTTTGGCTGTTTTGGCCCAGTCACCACTGATCCGTTCTGTTACGACTCTGGTTCTGTATAAGGTCAATATCAGCGATGAAGGGGTTCGTGCTTTGGCTGAATCGCCTCACCTGAAGAATCTGGAAGCCTTGTATCTGGAGCATAATTTTATTACTGACCAGGGGGTGGAGACCATTTCCAAATCCACGACCTTTTCAAAGTTGAAAATTTTGAACCTTTTTTATAACCAGATCACCGATGCGGGCGCGAAGGCTATTGCAGACTCAGACACCCTGACTCAATTAACGGAGTTGAATCTGAACTATAACCTGATAAAGGGGCCTGGAGCCATTGAGCTGACGCATTCAAAAAAATTGCCCAATCTTCATAACATCGAGTTGGCATACAATCCCATTGAAGAAAGTGGGAAACAGGCTTGGAAGCGTTTCCAGTTGATGGAAGGATTTAAAGAACTCCACCGCAAGAACCAGTTAAGTCAGGTGGGGGAGGGGCTGATCGGGAACTTTGGGGTTCTGGTATTGCTGGACTTTGCTTTTGTGTCAGAGTTGGAGACACTGGATTTGAGGGATAATGATTTGACCGATGAGGCAGTGATTGCCCTTTCAAAATCCAAAAAACTGGAAAGATTGGTTTCGCTGAACCTGTCCAAAAATAATATTACTGATGCAGGGGCTCAGGCACTGGCAGGATCCGAAAACCTGAAAAGGCTGAAGACACTGAATTTAAACTTTAACCGTATTGGGGATGAAGGAGCCAAGGCGATTGCTCGGTCCTCGCGACTGGCGAATCTGGAGTCCCTAAAGCTGGGCCAGAACAAAATTGGTACCGAAGGAGCCCGTGCGCTGAATGAGTCTGAAAACCTCGAAAACCTGGTTCACCCTATATTCGGTTTCTACTGATACACCCCTGCAAAATAATTAATAAACAGCGAAGCGTTTTTTTCTTTATGATAAAATAGAGAGAAATCATTTCTTAGAGTGCTTTATTTAAAACATGGTGCAGATACTAGAATTTGAACGCGAGATTTTTGCCCTGGAAACCCAGATCCACGATCTGGTTTCCCTGTCTCATATGTATGACAGTGTTGGCGATATCACTCATGAGATCGCAAAGCTTAAAAAAAAGCTTCGCCGAATGAAGCACGATGTGTATTCCAATCTAAAGGGTTGGGATAAAACCCTGGTGGCGAGGCATCCTGACAGGCCTTACACTCTGGATTATTTGGGTCTGGTCTTCACGGATTTTTTTGAGCTTCACGGTGATCGTCACGGAGGTTATGGCCCTTCCATTGTTGGAGGGGTGGCAAGGTTTGATGGCAGGTCCGTGATGGTGGTGGGTCATCAGAAGGGAAGGGACAATAAAGAAAAAATCAGGCGGAACTTTGGCATGTCTCAGCCTGCGGGATATAGAAAAGCTCTTCGGTTGATGCAAATGGCAGAAAAATTCAATATGCCCGTTATCACCTTTATCGACACGCCTGGGGCTTACCCGGGTGTAGATGCAGAAGAGAAGGGGCAGGCTGAAGCGATTGCCACCAATATGTTCAGCATCATTCCACTGAAGGTGCCCATTATCTGCGTGGTAATTGGAGAGGGCGGGTCTGGCGGTGCTTTAGCGATTGGGATTGGTGATCATATTACGATGCTTGAGCACTCTGTCTATTCGGTGATCTCACCTGAGGGTTGCGCTTCCATTCTTTGGGGAGATAAAGAAAAAATTTCCCAGGCGGCCGATGCCCTGTGTATCACTGCGAATGATCTCCTGAAATTTAAAGTGATTGATGAAGTTGTCCGCGAACCCCTTGGTGGTGCCCACCGCAACCACAAGCAGGCCGCCATACGTATGAAAAAATCCCTGCGTAAGAATCTTGATCGATTGACACAAATTCCTTTGAGCGAGTTGATCCTGTTGCGGGAGAAAAAATTCCGCGAAATGGGTAAGTTCGTCGAAGAAGCCCACTAGCCACTAGGCGTGGGGCCAGTGTGCCGTCGCTTTATTTGGCGAGCAAAGAGTTGTCTCGGCACAATCAAGCCCTTGCCCAGTTCCCACCCACTCTGTATATTGTATGAGAGGTTCTAAATCCCCCCAACCCCCCTTATCAGGGGGAATTATTAAAGTATTGCGCTTGAGGGCTTGGCCTGCTTTATGGGCAATGCAGTGCTGGCCCCACGCCTAGTGGTTAGAGGTGTATTTGTTGGCGGAACAGTTGGGCATATTCCGAGTCTGTGCCGATCAGGGAATCGTGGTCTCCTGTTTCAACCAGTTCTCCGTTTTTCAGAACCAGAACCCGGTCTGCTCCTTCCAGGGTTGACAAGCGATGCGCGACAATCAAGGTAGTGCGTCCTGCCATCAATACTTTTAGAGCTTGCTTGATGTGGTTCTCGGTTTCAGTGTCCACCGATGAGGTGGCTTCGTCCAGCACCAGGATCGGCGGATTTTTCAGGAACGTCCGGGCGATGGCGATGCGGTGCTTTTCTCCACCAGAAAGTTTCACTCCCCGTTCCCCAACCCGAGTGTCGTATCCGTCTGGAAGATTTTTTATGAATGGGTCGGCGTGTGCCGCGACAGCGGCTGAAATGACCTGCTCCCGGTCAGCTTCAATATTTCCGTAAAGAATATTTTCCGCTACAGTACCGTTGAATAGGAAAGGGTCTTGCGCGACCAGTCCGACTTGTTCGCGCAGATAAGAAAGTTTCAGGTTCTTTATCTTGTGGCCGTCAATGAGAACGGACCCCGACTCGACATCATAAAACCGCATGAGTAGTTTAATCAGGGTGGATTTCCCGCTCCCGGTATGTCCGACAACGGCAATCTTTTCACCGGCGGCGATGGTGAAGTCAACCTCCTGGATGGCGGGTTTCCCTGGGATATAAGAAAAACCCACCCGGTCAAATTGAATCTCGCCCCGGACATTGGTGGAGGGGAGAAGAGCATTTTCCGCATCTTGCACCTCGGGCACGGTGTCGATAATTTCAAACAACCGTTCCCCGGAAGCTAATGCGTGTTGAAGCATGTGATTGACCGAATGCAGTTGGTTGATCGGAGTATAAAATAAAGCCAGATAGCCAACGAAGGCGACCAGAGAGCCAACGGTAATATCCCCGGCTTGCACCAGCCCCACTCCATACAAGAGAATCAAAACCGTGCCGAGGGAACCGAGAAACATCATGGACGGGGAATAGAAGGCCCATAACCGCATGACCTCCAAAGTGCCATCGCAGTAATCCCGACTGCGTTTTTCAAATTGTTTGATTTCATGAAGCTGACGATTAAAGGAAAGTGTTTCACGAATTCCAGAAATGGAGTCCTGTAGCTTGGCATTCATTTTTGCGGCCCTTTTCCGTACAACGTGATACTGATCGTGGGCCTTGGAGGTATAGAACCACGCGCCATAAATCAGAATAGGAATTGGAATCAGGGCCACCACGGCCAGTTTCCAATGCATATAAAAAAGTATGATGGAAATACCGATCAGAGTCAGGATCGCGGTCACGACTTGTTCCACGCCATCGATAAAAATACGCTCGACATAATTCACGTCATCGTTGGCACGAGACATCAACTCGCCGGTGGAGCGGTTTTCAAAATAGCTCATGGACAAATTCTGCAGTGCCCGGTAAACGTCGGACCTTAGATCGAACACCACATTCTGCTCGACTTTGTTGTTGATCATTATGCGTCGGTGATTGGTGAAGTTTCGTGCCAGATAGACACCGGCCAAGCCTACTATGGGTCCGTAAAGCCATAACGATTCTTCGCCTTCCACCAGCTGATCGACAACCAGCTTAATTAGCCAGGGTGGGATCAGATCCAGAAGGGTGGTGGAGACGGCTAAAAACAGGGTCACCGCTACCCCTCTCCGGTAGGGCTTTAAATAACTCAATACTCGCAGAAGAGCTTTCATATTTTCTAGTTAAGGGTAAGTCGTTGAATTGCTATAATTAAGATTATAATGATTACTTTATAATACCAGACGGTTTTTAGATGAGTATTAAAACTTGCAAGTAAAATTCAACTCGGGCGAGGTATATGGAATACAGGAAACTGGGAAGCAGTGATCTTAAAGTGTCGGTGATTGGTTATGGTGCGTGGGGAATAGGCGGAGCCCCCTTCTGGAATAATGAGGGCCATACAAAATCCTTAAACTCTATCAAGAAAGCGTATGACCGGGGAATCAATTTTTTTGATACGGCTCCGGTTTATGGTTTCGGTCATTCCGAGGAACTGATTGGAAAGGCTCTCAAGCCTGTGCGGGATAAAGTGATTCTTGCTACCAAATGCGGACTGCGCTGGGACAAGGAAGCGCTGGGTTCAATCCGCAAGGATGCCAGCCGGAATTCCATCTTGGAAGAAATTGATCAAAGTTTGAAACGGCTGGATACAGACGTGATTGACCTTTATCAAGTCCACTGGCCCGATGTGGAGACGGAGCCAAAAGAAACCATGGAAACTTTACTGGAGCTTCAGCAAAAAGGGAAAATCCGTTATATCGGGGTCAGTAATTACTCGGTGGAGCAGATACAGGACTGTCTTAAATTCGGAAAAATTGTTTCACTGCAACCGGAGTTCAGTTTGCTGGCGCGGGATATTCAGAAAGATACGGTTCCCGTTTGTCTGGAGAACGATATCGGAATCATTGCGTACAGTCCTCTGAGTTCAGGTGTTTTGACCGGGAAGTATGACAAGAATACGAAATTTGAGGATTGGAGGAGCAAGGGGATCATTGGTACTTTTACCGGCGAAGGATTTGTACGCAATATTGCAAAGGTGGACCAGCTAAAAGAAATTGCTGATAAAGAGGGAAAAACCTGTGCCCAGACTGCGGTCAACTGGGTGCTAAGGCAGGAGGGGCTCACGACAGCTTTGGTGGGTGTGAAGAATCAGGATCAGGTAGAAGAAAACCTGAAAGCAGTTGGCTGGGAACCGTCTCCCGAACACTGCGAAAAAATAGAAGAAATTTTTACCCACTAGGCGTGGGGCCAGCGTGCCATCGCTTCCTCTGGCGAGCAAAGAGTTGTCTCGGCGCAATCAAGCCCTTGCTCAGTTGCACCCCTGCTAAGGGGCACTAGGCCCGGTCAAGCGGCCGGTGGCAAATTGCAATAGCTTTTGTTGGAGAACGACAGGTTAGCTCGGCTTAATGAGCTGTTAGTTGATCCCCTTCGGGGCATGAGAATAATGATGGGGTTATCACAGCCTCCCCGGCTAGGGGTAGAGGGGGGTCAGGGTATTGCCGCTTCCTGGGTTTGCTGTACCATCTGGCTCAGTTCATTTGAGTTTCTCTGAACCTTTTCGATCAAAATACCGAGGGCGGTAGTTTGGGGTTCAAGTTGATCCAGGGCCTGATTCATATTTTGGATTGATTTGTGTAAGCCGGGGCGGGATTCTCCGTCCACTCTCGCTTCAAGATCCCGGATTTCCCTGTGAAGTTTATTTTCCAGTAAAAGCAGGGTGTGGTTTACCTGGCCCTGTAGAAAGCTGAGGGTCGAGTCGATGTTTTTGTTTTGGGCTCTTTGCAGGGTCTGGCTGGTATACACGAAACCGAACAGTAAAACCGCAAGACCGGTATAGAAAAGAATTTTCAGTGTGGTGGTTTCACTCTTTCTTTTTTGAATACTGGCTTTGATGAGGGCCAGTTCCGTAGCCAAGGTTTCCAGGTTGTCTTCTTTATTGGATTGAAGTGCCGTGGTTTGGTTTTTGGTTTCTTCGTTTTCCATTTATCAAGTCCGATGGCTGATTAGAGTATTTCGTATGTTGTTCATTATCTTCCCAGATAATCCAAGTATAACCGAATGAGTGGGTTACCGTAAAATAATGTGACCAGAGTGCCCGTTGCGAGAAAAGGTCCGAACGGGATCAGGCTTTTCCTTGATTTTTTTTGCACTGCGATTTGGAATAAGCCGACTATAGATCCTAAAAAAGCTCCGATAAAAATAACCAACAGTACTTTTTGCCAACCCAGTAGAGCCCCTGCCGCGGCGATGTATTTAATGTCTCCCCCTCCCATCCCGCCATTACTGAGAACAGCAAGCAAATAAAATAATCCGCCCCCCGCGAAAAACCCGAGCAGGGAGTTTGCGTACCCTATCGTATAGGTTCCCACCGCAAGTCCCAGAACAATGCCCGGTAACGTGATTATATCGGGAATGATCTGGTGCTCAATATCGATAGCCGTGATGATGACCAGTGCGGGAGCCACCACGACATAAACCAGAAAATCAAACGACAGTCCGAACTTGAAAAATCCAGCTAGCAGAAGCACGGCAGTCACCGCCTCGATAGCCGGATAAATCGGGGAAATGCGTATGGAGCAGTCCCGACATTTCCCACCCAGGATAATATAGCTGATGACCGGAATGTTATCTAGTGGGCGAACCGCCGCCGAACATGCGGGGCAATGTGACCCGGGAAACACTACAGATTCTTTCCGTGGCAAACGGTGAATGCACACGTTGGCAAAACTACCGACCGTCAGTCCGAAACAAAATACCGCTACGGTTAAAAGCGGATAAGGAATTGCTTGAATAAACTCCATTTTTTAGTTAGTCGGCCCCATGCTTAGTGGTTTCATAGATAATATCGGCGGAAAACCCTCTTCGCTGAAGGTATTGGACCAGCCGACGCATTTTTTTTTCGGGATCAAGTCCGTGCAGGGAGGCCAGTTTTTTGTTGGCGCAGGCTTGGGCAAGATCTCGCTCCGGGTGAGAATCGTAAAGAGTTTCCAGGGTTGTTTCAATGATGTGAGAGGCAATTCCTTTGGTAAAAAGTTCCTGGCGCACGCGTTGTTTGCCAAACTTTTTTCCTTCAACCCGTGACCGGCCCCATTCCATAGCGAAGCGCTGGTCGTTAATGTAGTTCAGGTCTTTAAGGTACTGAAGGGCTTTTTCTATAACGGAAGGGGTATGTCCCTTTTTTCCCAGGTATAAGGTAAGCTCCTTCTCGCTACGGTCCCGGTAGGCGAGGTATCTTACTGCCTGGGATTTAGCGGTTTTGAGGGCTTCATGATCTGGCATCAGACTTTACCACTAAGCGTGGGGCTAATAAGCAATGGCTCGTTGAGCCGAGAGAGCGTTTGCCCGCAAAATAAAGACATTGCAATTTGCCACCAGCGGCCCGCTGGTTAGGATTTTTTTTCAGCCTTTTTTGCCTTTGCTGTGGATTCTTCGGCATTATTATCGGGTTCTTTTTCAGACGGGATCAGCCCCAGGGTTTCTCGCAAACGGGTTTCAATTTCTGTTGATATTTCCGGGTTCTCTGCGAGAAACCTTTTGGAGTTTTCGCGGCCTTGCCCAATGCGGTTTTCTTTATAGGAGAACCAGGACCCACCTTTGGCGATAATTTCGTGGGCCACGCCGAGATCGAGCAGGTCTCCGTATTTGGAGATGCCTTTCCCGTAGATAATATCGAATTCAACCTGGCGAAAGGGCGGGGCTACCTTGTTTTTCACCACTTTGACCCGGGTGCGATTACCGATGACGTTTTCTCCATCCTTCAAGGCCGCAATGCGGCGAATATCCATGCGGACGGAAGAATAAAATTTGAGTGCGTTTCCGCCAGTCGTTGTTTCGGGGTTGCCAAACATCACTCCGATTTTCATGCGTATCTGGTTGATGAATATCAGGCTGGTTTTGGATTTGTTGACGACTCCAGCCAGTTTGCGCATGGCCTGAGACATCAGCCGGGCTTGCAGTCCCATATGGGAATCGCCCATATCTCCATCGAGTTCATTTTTGGGGACCAGGGCGGCTACAGAGTCGACCACGATGACATCTACCGCGCCACTGCGGACGAGAACTTCTACAATCTCCAGTGCTTGTTCGCCTGTATCGGGTTGCGAGAGAAGCAGGTCATCCAGATTGATACCCAGGTTGCTGGCATATTCCGGATCCAAAGCGTGTTCCGCGTCGATGAATGCGGCGACCCCTCCTGTTTTTTGCGCTTCCGCAATGATGTGGAGGGTTAAACTGGTTTTTCCTGAACCTTCCGGGCCGTAGATTTCAATGATTCGGCCTCTTGGAACCCCACCCACACCTAACGCATGATCCAGAGAAATGGCACCTGTGGAAATTACTTTGATGCCCTTCAGGCTTTCGGCCTGGCCCAGTTTCATGATGGAGCCTTTGCCGAATTGTTTCTCAATTTGAGTGAATGCCAGTTCCAGTGCCTTTTCTCTGTCGTCCGAGCCCATCATGTCTCCTTGGTTTGTTTCAGTTGGGGGTAATGAAGAAATATCACCATCTCACGCCGAGTGATGGGCGACATTATACCTTTATCCGGGGCAGGTGCTCTAAATTTATTTTTCCGGGAGCTGTTACAAAATTGGGGTGTTGAATCGGGTAGGAAAGATGTAAGGGGAGGTTTAGGATTTAACGGGTATTTTAGTTTCCAGAGAGCGACCAAACCCTAAAATGCTGGCCCGAAAGCTTCTGTTTTTGATGCGGCCGTATTTTTTCAGAATCAGGCGTTTCATGACCTCTTTACATTCCTCAGGGGTGATTTCGCCGACCTCCAACTTCTTTTTAAGGAAATTGATGTTCCTCATCTCTAAAAGGGAACGTAAACCGCTTCTCATGGCATTATCCTTCCTTGGCCTGATTTGATTGAATGTGGGAAGAATAACAGTTTTCGTCCGTGATGTAAAGTGTTGATTTATATTGCTTTATGTTTTTTTGTTGGATTGGGCTTAAGGTGGGGAGCAGAAAGGCCCAAAATTTGATATTCTTTCAAGTCGTGAGCATTAATAGTCGATGATAACTTATGGCCTCATTAAAAAAGCGATCTCATTTAAGCACCCTGATTTTTTTCAGTCTTCTGGCTTCAGGCTGTGGGGAGGAACCGGTAGAAGAAGTGGTGGCCTTTGAGTCTGCACCGCAGGTAACGATCACCCTGCATTCTCAACTGGAGCTCGATTTTTCTCTGGACCCGGACCCGCAACTGCAAACTGCCGATACGGATGAACTTGAAGAGGGGGATAATAAATTCATCGCCGGAGTTTATGCCAAGCTGAAAATGAGTGCGAGCTTGCGGTCTCAGTTAGGGCGGCTTCCTGAGTTTAAAGCGGATACCAAATATCAGTCTATCAAAAGGTATGAGACTATTGATCCTGAACGTTATGCTATTACGATCAAAAAGCGTGCGGAAAAGCCAGGGATAAGAAAAACGGTTAAAGTGCAGGACAAGCCTTTGATCTTCGCTGGCAGAGGCTACAATATTTCTGCTTTTGAAAAAGAAATGAAACCCGCGATTGATGTGGACTACGCCACACATCTCAGGGTCGCTCCTCCAGAGCCGCCTGTCCGGGAAATCAAGGATCAGCTGGACCCCAAGGCGGGGTATTCCAGGGACACAAAGTATCTGGTTTACAACTCTACGCGTTCCGCTTTCGGGGAATTGCCACCCCCTCTTATTGATGACAAGCCCGCACTAAGTGCTGAACCTGCCATCCCATCGGAAAGGAATCCAGACTCTGTTCTATTGGTTCCGCACGGGGAGGAAAGCCTGTTGGTTCTGAGGCCGGCAGATAAGCAGTTTGATCTGTTGGCCGGGAATGAAGCTCTGAATAAAAAACAGTTTCAGGCTTCTTCTGTTAAGGTTCCCGAAACCAGTAAAAAAACACCCAGTACCCTACAATAAAAACTCCGATAATTATTTTGCGGACAAGGCTGATTCCGGCACCGCTTTCCTCTTTGGGGAGAGGGGAGATTTGGGTCTTTCCCGTTTTTTTCTGATCCGGTGATTCCATTGGTCTGACCAATAAGTTTGAAAGTGCAGGTCCTCTATCATTTTAAGGATAAGTGTGCCTGCGTCAAGCCTGAGGTTGGTTCGGGGTCAGGGATCTTTTGTTTTTGCGCAACGAAATCCGAAGCTGTTATTTTTTACCTCCGGGGTAAAAAAACTTCGGTTGAAGGTTGGGGCGCTTAATCCGCAACCATAAGAAAGACAGTCGAACCAGGACCCGCCTTTCAACACTCTTTTGTCTTTGCCATATTCCGCACGCGTGACGGGGTTCCCCGGATGCGGTAAATAGTAGCTGTCCACCCATTCCCATACATTTCCGGAAATGTCATAGAGGCCGTAGGGACTGCGCCCATCCGGGTAGGAGCCAACAGGCTCTGTGCCGGTGGAATGTTTGTAAGGATTATTAGATTTGTCGAGGGACCACTCATTTCCCCATGGGTAAATAAGACCCACTTCTCCTCGCGCCGCTTTTTCCCATTCCTGTTCCGTAGGCAGACGTTTGCCGGCCCAGGCGCAGTATTCACTCGCATCGAACCAGCTTACATAAACGACCGGATGATTTTCCTTGTCCTTGGGAATATTTCCTTCCGGCCAGTGGTGAGGTGTTATTTTCTCGGAGCTGTTTGTAAATTTTTTATAGTCTGCATTGGTGACCTCATTCAGATCTATATAGAATGCGCCTGTTGAGGACATGTGTTCCGGTGCTTCGTCATCCCACCGTTCGTTTGATCCCATGATGAATTCTCCGGCAGGAATAAAGGCCATGGAGCTTGAGGCTTTTTTCTGCTTCGGTGCCGGCTCTTTGGGTGGGGAACCGGGTACGGCTTGAATGATGGATTTCAACAAAAGGCTGTTTTTGCCGCCTGCGGGGTTCGGTGTTGAAAAAGGGGATAATATATTTTTCCCCCCTGTGTGGCAGGCTTTGCATTCGGCTTGAGTAAACTTGTCGTTCTTTGCCTTCAGGATGTGTTCCGCCTGGTGGCAGGTGGTCTGGCAGTCTTTTCTAAGCGGACCCAGTTTTTCAAAGGCCATGGCTGGGCTGCAAAAAAAGCAGGCCAGAATGAAGGCGAAAAAATAAACGGATTTGTATCTGCAATTGACTCTCATACTTCATATTTATAGGATGAATCAATATGAGTCAAAAAAATTATCGTTGGATGAGAATGATATGAAGTTTTCGCGATGAATAATCCTATCTGGAGATTGATTGAAGATGGGCCTCTGGATGGCAGGTTGAACATGGCAATAGATAGAGCCATTCTCACCGCTTGCGACCAGGGCCAGGCTCCTGCCACTTTGCGTTTGTATGGTTGGGACAAGCCGACTCTCTCTGTGGGTTATTCCCAGAATAAATTAAGGGATGTGGATACGGTGCAGTGTGGGCAAAAAAATATTCCCATCGTGCGGCGGTTTACTGGCGGGCGGGCTCTGTTGCATCAACATGAGTTCACCTACAGTCTCGTTGCTCCCATCCCCCACCCCAGCTTTCCCGGGAATCTGGCCGGAGCTTTTGGTGCAGTATCGAAAGCGGTGGTTTTTTCCCTGGAAAAAGCCGGTGTTGCCAAACCTGAAATATGCGGAAAAGACAAAAGATCTATGGGGCAAGGCAGTAAGCGTTCTCCGGCCTGTTTTTCGACCTCCAATCATTGGGAAATCACGGTAAAGGGGAAAAAACTGGCTGGCAGTGCCCAACGTCGGTTAAATGGGGCTTTTTTACAGCATGGCTCAATCTTACTGGACTGGGATCCCGGACTGGCCCATAGCCTGCTTCGCTACTCCTCGGAGTCTGAACAAGCTCAGGGACTCAAAACATTGATTTCGGGAACATTAACCTTGAGAGAAATATTATTGGCAAAGCCGGAATGGGGAGAGCTGGCTCATTGTTTTGCAGACGGATTCCAAAAGACCTTTCCCGGACTATGGAAACAGGAAACTTTAAGTTCATTGGAAACGGGGTTGGTGAAGGAGTACTTAGGGGAGAGTGAGCAGGTATCATCTGTAAAAGATTTGGGTTAACTCTTTGATTTCTCAAATGGCGTGTAAAATTTTTTTGAAGTGTTTTTTTTATAGGAATTTGTTGTTCCCCTCGGGCGCATTGTTTATAATGCCCCACTGTTATTTTTTGAAAGAGTTTGTTTAGATTTGTTTTCCTGGAGTTGGGAACTTTGCACAACTCAGATTCCTGGGGAATAAAATTAAGGATACTGGTGTGCAGATAAAATTTTGGGGAGTCAGAGGAAGTATTCCTTCAGGAAACCCTGAAACGGCAGGTGTCGGAGGCAATACGACCTGTGTTGAGATCCGTTGTGGTGATGAGCTGATTATCATCGATACGGGATCGGGGGTCCGAAATCTGGGTATGGCACTCATGAAGGAGATACCTGTAAAAGGGACGATCTTGTTCAGTCATGTTCATTGGGACCATATACAAGGATTCCCTTTTTTTGCGCCCTTTTTTGTTCCCGGCAATGAGTTCCGGGTTTTCGGAGGCACCAGCTTGCCGATAACCATTTCAGATGTTTTGAACCAACAAATGACACCCCCCTGCTTCCCGGTCAAAACCGATTTGTTCGGTGCCAAAATTACTTATCACGATGTCAAACCGGGAGATGTGATTGAAGGGGACAATTACAAGATAACGATGACCTCCTTATATCATCCGAACGGGTGTTACGCTTACCGGATCGAGTACGAGGGAAAGTCACTGGTATTTTCCACCGACTGCGAGCATTATGAAAACGAGCCAAATACCAATCTGATTGAGCTTTGCCGAGACACAGATGTTCTGGTTTACGATGCTCAGTATACAGAAGATGAATATTATGGCCTCAATGGACAGTTCTCCCGTAAGGGCTGGGGCCATAGCACCATGCGCGAAGGGATTAAAGTTGCGAAAGCGGCGAATGTCGATAAACTGGCATTATTTCATCACGACCCTTCTCACGATGATAACTTTGTTAAGCAAATTGAAGCAGAATCCCGCCAACTTTTTCCACAAAGCATTGCCGCCTATGAAGGCTTGCAAATCGATTTATCACAGGGACCATTGCCCAAATCTTTGTTTGATTAAACCCTTGTTGCAAGTCTTGCTTGTCCTGATATTGCTCAATGGGTGTGGGGGCTCCCAACCCCATGTCGCGGATAATCCTGCCAGTCAACGTTTTCGTGATGAAACATTGCTCCCTAAACAAAGCTCCTCCCAGAGGCAGGCCATTTTGTTTCGTGCGGATCAGGATGCATTGCCGGATTTAGTGGTCTTGAATGAGGTTGAGCCCGGAAAACCCCAGTTACAGATTTTCATCAACCATGGGGAAAAAGGTTTTCAACGAAAAAATCCGGGGCGGTGGATAGAGGAGTTGAAGACCCCGATCCTTTCTCTCGCTGTAGCGGACCTGAACCGCGATGGTGGCGATGACCTGATTCTGGTAATGGGAAACGGGGTGTCCACCCAAATTCTTTTTAATAATAAAAAAGGTTATTTTTACTCCAAGGATAAAGAAGGCTCTTACCCTCTTTGGCCTGGAATAGAGAAAGTGATTTCTATTGACCTGGATCAGGATGGAGACAAGGACCTTTTTTATTTTGGTCAACGAGTTCTGAATGCGAGTGGAAAACCCTCCAACCATCAAACCCGCGTGCTCATTAATAATGGTGTGGGAAGGTTGGAAGACTTGACAGCTTTGCTTTTGCCCCGTCTTCCTGTGGGAATTCGAGATGTCTCTTTTGCTGATTATGATGGCGATGGAGTGGTGGATGTTTTTCTGGTTTACGGTAAAGGTCAAAACCGGATTCTGGTAAATAACGGAGTAGGAAAGTTCGCAGACCGTACTGCATCCCATGTCCCCCGTATTCTTGACGATAGCCAACATGCCGACTGGGCTGACTTTGACCAGGATGGAGACAATGATCTTCTCATCGTCAACCGAGTGATCGACAAACATTACAGGGCTTACCCCGGGGAAACCGCATACTTTCTTGAAAATACGGGCGGTGGACATTTTAAAAAACGTTCACACAAAATACTTCCCCGCCTTCCTTCATACAAGGCTTACCTTTTGGACGCAAACGGCAATACCAAACCGGATGCCTTGATCTTGACCTCAAAGGGAGTTTATTATTTGCAGGGCAGGGGCCGGTGGGATTTCACCGATGAAACCCGCAGGCGTCTTCCACGCTTCCGGTTTTTTCGGGAGATGACCTTTGCCGATATCAATCAGGATGGATTTTTGGATCTCTTTGCTTTATCGCCAACTCCGGGTAGAAGTCGGGTTTGGCTGAACCGCTTCGATTAAGGAAAATACTATGTCCAAGTTTAAAAAAATGACTTTTCTTAAAGTGCTCACGACTGTTGCCTGGGCCGATGGAGAGGTCTCGCAATCAGAATTTAATATTCTCAAAACATTTTATAGAAAATTCGACCTGGAAAAACATGAGATGGATGAGTTAAAGCCCTATCTACTCTCCCCAATATCAAAAAAAGAAAAAGATACGTTGTATCGACAGATGGTCGCGGAATTATCTTCCCCGCAGGAGAAGAAAGAAATCGTAGGTGCTTTGGAAGAGATGGTCGAGGCACATAAAAGAATGAAGAGCGATGAAAGGGAGCTGGTCGACCAGTTTTCCGAGTGGCTGGAAAAATCTTCCCATACAAGAAGATCATTTGGGCGAATTAGAAATTTTTTTCAAGGCACCATTTTTAAGCATGCGCGGGACCGAGACCCCGATATGGAAAAATATTTTAAACGTCGTGTGCTGAAAAAAATTGAACTGAAAAGCTCACATTCCAAAATTTCCACCAACCTGCCTGAGGAGCGACTTTATTTTGTTTGTCTTGTGGGCACGTTGATGGCAACGATTGCTCATGTGGATGACCATTTTGATCCGGCAGAAAAAAAGGCGTTGAAGCGTTGCCTTGCTGATCAGTTTTCTTTAAAAGGAAAAGAATTGACTCTGCTATTTGAAGTGGTTGAGGAACAGGCGCGCCAGGGTTTTGATTTTCATGAGGTGGCAACGGAATTGAACCGGGTCGCCTCCTACAACGACCGTATCCATTTGATGGAATGCCTTTTTGAAGTTGCCATCGCGGATGGAGAAATGGCCCATGGAGAAGCAGAGGAAATCAGGCGAATTACCAAAGCCCTGCGCATTCCCCATAAAACTTTCATCGAATGCAAGGTCCGCGCTTTGGATAAGATAAGGTGATGGCGTCAGGAGAATAATGAAAGAGACCGGAAAAAAATTTCTCGGTATTATGTTTGAGTGTTGCAATATTTATCGGCGCGTTTATATAAATAAAGAAGGCAATGCTTATGAGGGGCGTTGCCCGAAATGTTTTGCCGAGGTAAAAGTCCGAATAGGAACTGACGGTTCAGATACCCGTTTCTTCCGCGCCCGCTAACCGCCACTAGGCGTGGGGCCAGCGTGCCATCGCTTCCTCTGGCGAGCAAAGAGTTATCTCGGCACAATCAAGCCCTTACCCAGTTGCACCCCCTGCTAAGGGGCTAGGCGTGGAGCCGGTACTGCATTGCCCGTCAAGCAGACCAAGCCCTCAAGCGCAATACTTTAATATTCCCCCTGATAAGGGGGATAAAGGGGGTTTGCATAAATCAGCAGTTTTGCTGGCGAGCAAAGAGTTGTCTCGGCGCAATCAGCCCTTGCTAGTTGCCACCGGCCGCTTGGCCGGGCAGTGGCTATCTTTCTCTCGATGTACGAATCCGTCTTTTCTGCTTGTGCAGGTCATAACCTTTGAGTGTTTCAGGAAGTTGCAGGTCGCTGAAGTTTTCCCGTTTGGTCTGGTATTTGGTGAATAAGGATTCCAGTTTGGCGCGGGTTTTTTTGAATAGGTCCATTTTCTTGGCTTTGTGGTATACGATTTCCGTGATCAAAAGGTTGGAAATGGCATCATAACTCTGGTTCAGGGTGTCGTAGGCCAACCCCAGCCTGTAATAGGCATCTCCGAAGTTAGGGTCAAGCTGGACGGCTTTTTTAAACGAATCGATGGCATCCTCAACATTTCTCATGTCATATTTGATGCGCCCTGATGAAAAATGCGTTTTACTGTCAAAGGGGCTTAGCTTGATCGACAGGTCAAGCTTGGCAATGGCTTCTTTTCTCTTTCCCAGTTTTTCGTAGGCCCAGGCCAGGCTGTTCAGGATATTTTCATCCGTCCTGTCCAGTTTTAAAGCGGTTTCCCATTCTTCAACGGCTTTGGGGAAGTCCTTTCCTTTTGCGTAAATCACCCCCAGATTGTAATGCGCCATGGCATTTGCACTGTCCAGTTCCAGGGCCTTCTCGTAGGCGGCGGCGGCTTTTCTCTTTAGTCCTGCTTTTTCGTAGACCACCCCCATATTGACATGGGTTTCGGGAAGACCAGGATTTTTTTCCAGTGCCTGCTTCCAGAAACTTAGTGCCTGCTTGTTTTTGCCCATTTCCACAGAAAGCACTCCAAGGTTGTTGAAGACGATATGCATATTGCTGTTTCTGTTTTGTGCGACCTTGAGGTACTGAAGGGCGTTTTTGAGGTTTCCGTTTTTCAGGTAGATGGAGCCCAGGTCGGTGGCGATGTCAGGTTGCGTGGGTTTCAGTCTGAATGATTTTACGAGGACCTTTTCGGCATCCGTGTAATTTTTTAAATAAAACAGGGCGAGCCCTTTTTCACGGTAGGCCTCAGCGTAATCCTCTTTCAGTCGCGTGGCTTCGGTCAGCTGTTTGAAGGCGGCCTGGTATTCCTCTTTTTCGATATAAACTTTCCCCAGCTCGTAATGGCCTTCCGGGTTATTTGGGTCCTCTTTAACTTGTTTCGAATAGGTTATAAATCTTCCCTCCAGCGAGTCTTCTTTGGGGCCACAGGCCAGAAGAACCAGAGAAAAAAGTAGGATGAAGAATCGAAAAAATGTCATAGCATTGCGCAAAGTTTGTATGCCTGCTTTGTTGGAGAACAACAATGAAGCCGGGAGTCCGGCACTGTGTATAGGATAAAAGGATGGGGGAAGGGTGGCAAGCTAAAAAGGAATGGCGCCTCGGGCCAGTTCCATCAGGAAAGAGGGGAACAGCCCTATTCCCACAACCACCACACAGCTGACGGTGATCAGGGCTCCCATGCCTTTATAGATTACCGGCTGCGGAGTATTTTCATCTTCATGGAAATACATCATGGCAATTACACGGAGATAAAAATAAACAGAAATGATGCTGGCGATGACCGCTAAAATAGTTATGAGAATGTATCCCGCTTTAATCGCGGCATAGAAAACGAAAAGTTTTCCGAAGAACCCGGCTGTGGGCGGGAACCCGGCCAGAGATACCATGAACAGGCTCATTGCTACCGCAAGAAGAGGGCTCTTTTTGGCCAGTCCTTTGAACCGGTTGATGGAGTTGCCTTCTTGTCCTTCCCCTTCCATGATGAAAACCACCGCAAACGCTCCAACATTCATGAACAGGTAAACCGCAAGGTAGAATAAAATGCTTGCCATTCCTTCCTGGGTATTGGTGACGATACCGATCAACAGGTATCCGGCGTGGGCGATGCCGGAATAGGCGAGCATCCGTTTAAGGTCGTCCTGGAAAATGGCGGCGATATTTCCCACCAGCATGGTCAGGACCGATGTGCCGAAAAGAATCGGCATCCAGACCTTTTCCAAATCCGGCAGGGCGGTGAAAAAAATGCGGACGATTACTGCGAAGGCCGCCGCCTTGGTTGCTACCGACATGAATCCCGTGATAGGAGTCGGCGCACCTTGATAGACATCCGGGGTCCATGAATGAAAAGGTACCAGAGAAATTTTAAATGCCAGTCCACAAAACATCAGGCCCATCCCGATATAAACCAGCGTATTCTTTGTATAGGGGTTTTCGTGAATGAGTTGCCCTATCATTCTGATTTCGGTTGTGCCGCTACCGGCATAAATCAGGGCCATGCCATAAACCAGGATGGCAGAGGCAAACGCGCCGGTTAGTAGATACTTGACGGTCGACTCCTGCGAGGCCAGGGTTTCCCAGCTTAACTCGGTATTGCTGTGAGGTCCCTCCCTGCCGGTTCCGTGTTTGGCAGAAAATCCGCAAAGAATATAAAGGGCAATGGAAAACAGTTCCAACGAAATGAATACGGTGATCAGGTTTCCGGATTTGGCCAGAAACATCATGCCTGCAACCGCCATCAGCAGAAGAGTAAAATACTCCGCCTTGTTTTCATGGTTTTCCTCCGGGTAACGGGCTGAACCGAAAATCGGAAACAGGGCCATCAGCAGGAAGAGCAGGTTGAAGGCCAGGGAAAACCGGTCGTAGATCAAGGCACCACTGAACATGCCCGGATTGCCTGGGTTTTCGATGGTCGGAGCCTCTCCCCAAAGGGTCAGGGTGAACAGCAACGCCGCGATGATACCGACCAGCGAAACTCCGGATAGAAAGGAAAGTTTATTCATCCCCTTTTTAAGTCCGGCGAGAAGAATGAAGAAGGCGGTCATCATGATGATGAGTTCCGGCCCGATTGCCGCCCAGTTCATGTCGTCAAAATTTATTGCGAATTCCATGGATATTCCCAAAAAGTTCCTGCCATGGTTTTAAGTGACAGAAACCCCATATTAATTCAATAATTATGGGGTGTTTTATAGCATTTTGAGGCTTTTTGCAACCCGCATTCCATATAAGGCGGAGTCTGGATATTTATTCAATGCTTCTCTTACAAAAGCACTTGCGAATTGGGACATTTCCCTGCAAGATAGGCCTTTTTGAACCCTGTTCGTGGAGAACCCGATGGATACTAATGAGGCAAGGGCCTATCTCAATTACCTGCTCACTCTGGGTCTGAGGCGGGAAGAGGCGTTTGGTCCCATGGCGCTTGATTTCATTCGGGAAACGGATTTCGATACGGTCGGACTTTTGCCTGAGGAACAGTTCAGCCTGATTATGGCTACTATCCAGGCTCTGGCGGCAGAGCCGAAACGCTACACTCTGAAGCTGGAGATGCTCAACCGGGCGCGGGAACTGGTCGATAAAACTACCTTCAATGATCCACAATTGATCCAGCAGATCGATCGGGACATCAAAAAGACCACAGCCGAGATCGATATATATAATGAAGCAATGCGACCTGCCAAAACCAGCGGCCAGGAAAAACAACGGCTGGTGGTGCAGAGCGATGCGCCGGAATACTTTCTCGATATTGCCCAAAAACGGGCTTCTACCTATTATCAGAACAAGTTCGGCCTGGATAAGGAAGAGAAAACCGCGCAACATTTTGGCGGTGGACCGAGAAAATTCGAGCCGGACAACCCCAAAGCGCACCGCGAACATCCGGGAGCATGCGGTCCGTTTATGAATGCGCGTAGCAATGCCTTCCACCTGATGATGCCCTTCGATATCAAGATCAGCAAAAAACCTGATGACCCGCTGGATGGAGGGCTACGTGCCTATTATTCAAAAATGGGTTACTCATTTCCTCTTGGATTTGAAATGGGAAAAATCTGTAGTTATGAGGATGGGGAGATTCTGGATATATCTCTGGATGACCCAAACCTGTTGTTCCTGTCTGTTTCCAGGGTTAAGGAAAAAGAGTTTCGGGCCTCTGCCTTTCCCGGAACGCCGGAAATTCCGGTGGAATATGCCTATCCCCGGGCAGTTCTGGAGCGCACCGGAACTTTGGGACCCTTTGTGCAGATGGTTTCAAATTTTAAGATATGGTTTGATTCCAGTCAGATATCGCTCCTCATTCAAGGTGCTCCGGACCTTTATGAGTATGGGCTTCAAGGAGGCTCCGGCCTGATGGTTCGGAGCCACGCCGCAGATAAGATTCCAGCCTATGTTGAAAATACTTCCCAGCCCTGGCAGGAGGGGATGAGCTTTAACTTTGTCAACATCCACCTGGCTCTGAGTCCCGGAACCGAAACAGCTTTTGTCCCCTTCAACACCCCGCTTTTCACTGTTTATCCCGTTTTGCCTGTGCAAAATTTCAAATGGATGGACGTAGCGGAAGCCTGAATTCCTGCATTACTCTCCCTGTCGCATTCAAATCGCCGCCGTTGGGTTTTGCGTTATAATAGTGTATCGATAACGCTGATTCCGGTGACCATGATTTCATTTGGAAAATTTCGAAGCTGGGCGATTCTGGCAATCGTGTTCCTTTCTTTTCCCAATATCTCTGCCCACGCTTCTCCTGCTCTCAACATTCCTATTCAGGTTACTTCCAATCCGGGAGAAGATTTTGCTCCCACCGTGTCGGCCAACGGGAAAGTTATGGTTTATGTCTCGGACAAGTCGGGAAACCTGGACTTGTGGCTGAAAAATCTGGGGCCGGGCATCCAGCCTCCCGATCGAAGGCTGACTTTTCACAGCGCGGAAGATAGCAGTCCCGAGATCAGCCCGGATGGGAAAAGGGTGGCCTTCGTTTCTCACCGGAGCGACCCAAGAGGTGACATTTATATTCTCGATCTAGAGGCAAAAGCGGAACCCAAACCGGTTATCCGGGAATCCGGGGAAGAAAGCGACCCTGTCTGGTCGCCAGACCAGAAAACTTTATATTTCTCATCTCGCTCATCGGGTACCGCACAACCGGTCATTGAAAAAATCGAACTGGATGGGGCAAAGCGCACAGAACTTTTAAATCCGGGAGGCGTGAACCTATCACTGTCCCCCGATGGAAAACATCTTGCTTTTGTGGCAGGCGAGGGCGATTTAAAAGTTTATAACCTGGAAACCACCGTCATCCAGATGCTGGCGCAAGGGCCGTTCATAGATGTTTTCCCCCGCTGGTCGGTGGATGGCAAGACCATTCTTTTTACCCGCTACCAATATGACACCAATCATGATGGGCAGTTGGGCATTGACGACAACCCTGATATCTGGAGTGTCGAATTTAATGCCGGGCAACCGGGCCGATTCCGCCAACTGACGGACAGCTCTACTTATGACTTCCTGCCTCGCCCATTGGATGAAAAATATTTTTTGTTCACCTCTCACCATAACGGCAATGCGGATGTGTGGAAACTTCCCCTCGCCGGGATCATGCCCGACTTGAAAGAAGGGGAAGAAAAAAGGGCTGACGAAATTTGTGTGGCCGAGGTGCCTTCCTATTCCTGTGTGCTGGCTCTGAATAATCTTAAGGTTCCCGACAAAGAAAAAATGGCTCGAATTCAATACCGTCTGGCGGTACAGGTTCTGGGCCTTGGGCATGATGCGCGTGCCATTTTCAAACGGACTCTGGAGGATGGCGACAAAGAGATTCAGGGTCTCTCCGAAATAGAGTTTCTGCGTTTGGAGGATGAAGAAACGGTTAGCCAGTTAGAGAAAAAAACGGGTCTGCAAAAGCTTGAAAAAATTATTGCCGATTACCAGGGCGTGACAGCGGTAGAGGCGAGAGGATTGCTGGAACTTGGAAAACTGTCTTTAGCTTTAGAACAACCGGATAAAGCACTGGAGTTTTTTCAGAAAGTAATCCGGCAGTATTCAACGCAACGTAAGATTTCTGCTGAAGCGGCATTTTCCAAGAACCGTATTTATGCTCTGATCGGAAACCGGGAAAAACAGGTCGAGTCGTTTGTTCAGGTGGTACGGGATTATGCAGACGTTGAGTATTGGGCGCAAAAATCAATCCAGGAGATTTTTCAGCTTTATGAAAGCCAGCCCACGCTCGAGAAAAAGGTTTCCAGCCTTCAGGTTCTAGCCGAAACAGAACTGTTGTCCGCCACGGTGCAGAACCGCATCGGGGAACTGTATCATCAGTCCGCAGAGAACCTTCTTGCTAAAGAGGCTTACCAGAAAACTCAAGGCGTGGAGGAAGAAGTTTTTAAAGCTCAATTCGCGCTGGCACGCATCTATGCCGAGGAAGAAAATTTTGACAAGAGCCTGAGCATTTACCGGGAAATAATGTCCGGCGAGTCAAAAGAATTGGAATCTTATGCCCGGTCCGCCCGTGCGGGGCTGATACAAAAAACTCTGGAAAAAGGCAACTGGGAATTGCGCGTTGGTGAAGTGAAGCTGGCACTCAAAACATTCCTGCAACTGATCGAGTTCAGTCCGCAAACAGTGAGAGCGCACAGGGGCTATCTGCAGGCTACAGCGGCTTTGGGAAAAAGAGCAGTACGGTTTTATCAGGACCGTGTGAAGTCCCGGCCCGATTCAGCGGTAGATCATTATGCGTTGGGACTGGCCCTTACGTATTTAAATCCTCCGGCGTTGGACGAAGCGCAAGCGGAAATCGGTAAAGCTCTTCAGTTGAACTCGCAGGAAGTTTTTTATCACCAGACTCTGGGGTGGATCTACGAGCAGAAAGAGCGGGTGGAGCCGGGTTTCCTGGAAAAAGCTCTGCACGAGTACCAAATCGCGTTGGCACTTAATGATGGAGATTCCCGTAACGAGGCGGACTTGCTTCTGAATTTGGGGAACGGACATTATTTGTTGAACAATCCTTTGTCGGCCTACCATTATTATAAAAAACGCGAAGACAGTAAGGAGCCTTTTCTTAATGTGGATCGGGAGGCCGTTTACCGCCAACGGTATGGTTCAGCCGCATTCAAGTCGGGTTACTCGCAGAGTGCCGTTGCACAATTTAAGAAAGCCCTGAAGATAGAAGAGAAGAAAAATGCGCTGGACCGCATGGCCCAATTGCATGACCGAATCGCACTGGCTTATCAGGACCATAAAGACTATGCCCGAGCGGTAGAGCATTTTACAAAAACCCTCGAATTGAACCGGCAGGCTGGCAAGGAGGTTTCGTTTTCCAGGACGCTTCGTAATATTGCCAATAATATTTATTCCGGCAACCAGAAGGAACGTGATTCAGAAGAGATGGCCCGTGCGCTCAACCACTATTTTCAGGCCATTGAAAAGCTCGAACAGTTTGGCGCCGTGAAAAAGCAAAAGGAGTCGAGTGCCCTGATCGATGTGAATGTGGAAGTGGGAGTCGGGGAGGATGTTTCATCGGCGGCGCATGGGTTTGACAAAACAGGTGAAATGAAACTGATCTTTCATTACATCGGGAGAATTTACGGAGACTTTGGGCAGTATGAAAAAGCGATAGAATATTTTAAGAAAAAACTACTGTTAATTCCTTCGGGTCTGGATGTTGATAAAAATATTCCGGTTTTGCTGGAAAAGGCACTTCTGCTGAATCAGATCGGAAATTATTATTTCCAGTCGGCAGATTATGAGTCCAGCCTGGACTTCTTTAACAAATCTTTCGGGCTCTCCCAAAAACTGAATAGCCAACGTGGCATGGCGGTCAATGCGGCAAATATCGGCCGAATTATTCTTGCCCTGAGTTCCCAGAAACCCCTGATGTCTTTGAAGGACGACATCCACCATTCTATTAGGCTGTTGGAAAAGGCTGTGGGAATCGTGGCCGGTTTGGAAGGATCGGAACTGTTAATGGTCCTGCACAACTATTTGGGCATTCTTTACCACTTCCAGGGTTTTCATTTGGATAGCGTGGCAAAAAGTCTGAGTGGTAATGAAATGAAAGACCAGCTCAAATCGAGTCTTATTGAGTTGCAGGGACAACGGAAAAGCATCCAGAAATCCATGCGCAATTTTGAACTGGCTTTAGCTTTTGTGAATCAGGATAAGCCGGGAAAACAGGCGGGAGCGATCTGGCAGAATTTGCAATGGACCCGTTATCTTGCCGGCATGAAACCCGGAGAGGGCGAGCAAAAACCTTCCGTCAAGGATCGCTGGCAGTCACTTTATTTGCAGGCAAAACAAATGCCCGATCATCTTTCTCGCCTGCTTGCGGCGGAAAAGGAGTTGAGTCGCCTGCCCTATGGTTGGGTGGACCGTTCTGTTCTCGCTTTAATCGAACAGCTTTATGAGGACATCGTTTTTCTGTTGTTCAAGCAGGAAAAGTTTGCGTCGGCATTATTGTTTGCTGAAAAAGGTAAGAAGCAGGTGCAAATAGTGTTGGCTCCCCAGTTGCGTTTCTCCGATGAAGACCGGCAGGCGTATTTTGATGAAATTATTACTTACTCAGGGCGTTTGGAGTCCGCCTCAGAAGAGGAAGCTTCAGATCTGCTGGACGAGTATCAGGAGTTTCTGCAATTGGTCGATGAAGAGGACCCGGAACTTGTTGACTGGGTATCCCCCCGGGTTCCGAAGCTGGATGTGTTCTTTTCAAATCCCCTGTTGTTGAAATTCCAGCGGGTTCATAATGAAATTCTGGTCTGGTGGATGCAGGCCGATAAAGTAGGCGGGAAACGGATTCCCGGCAACCAAAAACTTTTTGACCTGATTTCCCGGTCGGCAGATAACAAAAAAGAAGCGACCGTGGAGGAAGTGAACGATTTGTCCCGTTTGCTCTTATTGCCGCTGGCGGAGCCGTTGGGATGGGATAGGGAGTCGGTGGTTTTGATTGCGGATGGCAAGCTGGAGTTTTTGCCGTGGGCCGCAATGAAAGTGAATGCAAAATCCTTTATAGAAACCGCAAGCTTGGCGTTTGTCTCCTCGCTGTCGCAATGGCAACGGTCGATACAATTAAAAAACCTTTATAGCTCCCGTCTCCTGACTTTGGATGCGGAACACACTGAAAACGCGAAGACCGATTTTTCCACTGTTTTAAATTTGCAGGGGGATGAAGCGAACCTGAAAAACTTTTTAACGAACTGGGAGCATTTCGGGGTGGTGCAGATAGAGAGCCCGGTGCGCCTGAGCCGTCTTCACTCTTCCTCGTCTTTTATCACCTTGACCCGTGAGAGCAACCGGTTCCAGAGAGTTCCCTTGTCGGTTCTTTATGAAAAACCTTTTGAATCCTATTTGATGGTGATGGCAGAAGTCGAACATGAGTTCGACCCGTTGTTGTCGCTCTCTTCAGCCAGTTTGCTTTTAGATGGACTGGCCTTCAAGGGTTATCCCGGTGTTTTGCTTCATGCCGGAAAGCCGGACCCGGTACTGCACCATGAGATGATGAAACATTTTATGGCAAATATCAGAACGGAAAACCCTGCTGAATCGTTACGCAATGCGCAAAGGGAGCTTGCGAAAAAATACCCCGAAAATTTTGAGTGGGCACAGTATCGCTATTACGGTTTTCCCGGCATGAGCGATGAAGAAAAAGAAACGTTTGCCGAGGAACATTTTCAAGCCAATTTGCAGAAGGGTGCGGGGGCGTTCAGGGAGAAGGACTGGTTGGCTGTCATCGACCATTTGGAAAAAGCGTTGGTATTGCAACCATTCCTTGCCGACAAAAAAATGGCCGGAAAGATTTACCAAACCCTGACGCAGGCGGCCTACAACCTTGAGGATTATGCCAAGGCCATCCGCTATCAAAAGCAGGTGGTGCCCCAGTCCGAAGAGGACCCTGAGGTTTTGGCAGAGGCACTTTATTTTCTCGGGATTCTGTATTCCCGCACGGAAAATTTCCCCTCTGCGGTCGAGCATTTACAAAAGGCTCTGCGGATTTATGAAGAAAATGAAATCCTTGATCGTTTGGCGGAGAGTTACAGCACGCTGGGAATCGTGGAAGAAAATGCGCTGGACTACGACAACGCCCTCAAGGCGTTCAGCGCTTCCCTGGAGATCAATGAGGAGATTGGGGAAGACCTGAATCGGGGCCGCGAATTACGCCGCATTGGCAGGATTTATTATCTGCGTCTCAACCGTTTTCAGGAAGCGCGAAAATTTTTCAGTCAGGCCTATGAATTATTCACAGAACTGGAACAGGTCGATCAACAGGTGGAATCCCTTTTGGAGCTGGGACTGGTGGCGGAAAAGGAAGGGGACTTCAAGCAGGCTCTTGAGTTTTATGGCAGAGCCCAAACCCTGGCAGAAGAGGCCGACCTCAGATCGGGCCTTGCCAAAGCTTTTTTATATCAGGCCAATTCCCATTGGTTTCAGGGCAACTACCAGCAGGCTTTCAGGTTTCAACGGCAAGCTCTGGAAATCGCCAGGAAACTGGAGGACAAGCTCCAGCAGGCTTTTATTTTGAATACTCTGGGGTTGATCCACTGGACGCTTAACGATCCAAAGCGAGCGTTGGAAAACCTGGGGCAGAGTCTGAAGCTGGCTGAAGCGTCTCATTCCCTTTTGGATATAGCGACAGCCTATAACAACATCGGTCTTGTTCACCGAAAGGAAAAGCGTTATCTGGAATCCATTGAATTTTTCAAGAAAGCCTTAAAGAGGGATGAACAACTCAAATCAAAATGGGGGCAGGGTTACACACACCGAAACATGGGGATGAGCTTTTTGCGCATGGGTCAGTTGGAAACTGCAGAAGTTCACCTTAAGAAGGCTGTAGAACTCAGTCGTGAAATCGGCAATCGCACCAACTTGGTCAAGGCTATGCTGGAGTTGGGCAATCTGGCGCTGGAGCATAAGCAGTGGGAGCCGGCAGTCTCCTTGTTTCGGGAGACGGTTGAACTTTCCGAGCGTATTAATGTGAAAGAGGTTTCCTGGAGAGCTTTACGCGGAGAAGGTTTTGCCCTCATTCAACTAGGAAAAAATGAGCCGGCAGTGGAGGCGTATAAAAAAGCGGTAGCGGTGGTGGATGCTCTGCGCGCGGCCATTAAGGTTGAGGAGTTTCAGAACGGATTTTTAACCGACAAGCAGGACGTATATAAAGAACTGGTTCTCCTGCTTTTGAATATGGGAAAGGTTGAAGAGTCATTTCAATTTACGGAACGCGCGAAATCGAGAAGTTTTATCGACCTGTTGGGAAACCAGAAAATCAGTTTGAAGAACGATGTCAGCCAGAGTTTGTATGAAGCTTTGAATCGTCAAAAACAAGCTATTCGAAAAATTGAAGAATCGCTGGCAGCCTCTCGTATTGCCAGTCGGGAGGAAGAAGCCCGAAAATTGGCAGAGGGACTGGTGAACGCCAGGAACCAGTATCAGGACCTGCTGATTTCTGCCAAAGAGCAGAGCCCGGAAATTTCCAGTTTTATCACGGTGGAAGCGATATCGCTCACAGCGTTACAGTCTTTATTGGAAGATTCGGTGGCGTTGGTGGAATATCTGGTGACAGAAAATGAACTGGTGGCCTGGGTGGTCACTAAAGAAAAAATAGATGTTGTCCGCGTTCCGTTAGCAGAGAAAGAGTTGAATATTTTGATCGCCGATTATCGTGAGCGTATGCAAAAACTGGCTCCCATCGAAGAACAGGCTGAACGCCTGTATTCCTTGCTGATCAAGCCGGTGGAGCCGTTTATTGCGGGAAAAAGATTTTTAGGAATTGTTCCCCACGGACACCTGCATTATATTTCTTTTTCCTCTTTAAGGGATGGGCAGAACTACCTGGTTGAAAAGCATCCGCTTTTTTATTCCCCCAGTGCTTCGGTCATGCAATTCACATTCAAGGAAAAGGCGAAGCGGGACCGGGACATCAGAGTGCTGGCACTGGGGAATCCGGATCTGGGAGACTTTAACTATGACCTGCCTCTGGCGGAAATGGAAGCCAACGCTATCAAATGGGATTTCCCGAAGGTCGATATTTTTACGCGAGAGAATGCTACAGAGAGCTGGCTGAAAGAACATATCAGTGAATATCAGATCATACATATCGCTTCGCATGGTGAGTTTGATCCGGTCAACCCTTTGTTTTCTTCATTGAAGTTGACACGTTCCAAAACGGCGGACGGAAACTTTGAGGTGAACGAAGTGTTTGGATTGGAGATCAATGCCGACATCGTGACCTTGAGTGCCTGCCAGACTGGCCTTGGGGATATCGTTGGTGGTGATGAGCTGGTGGGACTCAACCGGGCATTTATCTATGCCGGTACAAAGTCCATTCTCTCTTCTTTGTGGCGGGTGAGCGATATCTCCACGGCTGTGTTGATCAAGCATTTTTACCGAAACTACGGTCATGAAAACAAAGCCGAAAGCCTGAGAAAAGCCCAACTGCTGGTCAAGCGTCTTTACCCGCACCCCTCCTACTGGGCAGGATTCAACCTTGCTGGAGACTATCGGTAGCAGTCTCTCTCCCGTTATTGATAATAGCGCGCCGCTATTTCCGGGAACTCCTGATCCAGTTTTTTCTTCAAACCTTTGGGCATTTCGCGTGTTCTGCCTTTGGTTGCGACAGAACGCGTTTCGCGCTCACGGAACATCCTCCAATGTCTTTCACGCAACATTTTTTCTGAAAGGACTTTTTTGACCTTTCCCTCGGCATTATAAATGGTAACCGGGAACAACATTCCCTTCACCTCCCCTTCATTCTGAAGTGGAATCAATCATTGCTCTGATAATTAATATAGGGTTGGAACAAAAAACTTCCACCTGAAATAAAGGTGAATTTCAGGAATATTTGCGCTGGGCAAAGGACCTTATAATAAGAAGCCCGTAATGTTTGCATGTCAAATAGGGGGTTGTTGTGAGTTATCCATTCTTAATGCATCATGGGATTTTCAGGCACGGGGGCCATGTTGAAAGGAAACATGGGGACGCTTCCTGGCTAAATTGGCAACGTGTAGTTTTTGTGGTTTGCATGACTGTTTTGTTCCTTTTTATGTTTGTTTTTCTTTAAATCCCGGGTGCAAAAAAAACACAAAAATTAAAAACTGCTTTTAGAGGCGGGGCGGCTTACCGCAAACCTTTTGATATATCCCTCTTTATTCCTCATCTCTGTGGATGAGTGGAAGATCTTGCAAAAAAAGGCTTTATAGCCCCTTGAATGAAAGGGCTGTTCCGTATAAAATAATTTTTTATTTAGACTGAAAGCTACTATCTTTTTGTGGCTTTTGCCTCTTTTTGGAGTTGTGTTAATTATGTCTTCGGAGCATGGTGTCGAACATTATCACCCTATTGATGCCAAGATTCTGGATAAGAAATCGGATCTGGTTTTCAATATTTTTTCCAAGGTGCAGGATGATAGTGAAGACCGCTTTATTTTATACGCCAGTAAAGAGCCCCGTTATCGCGAGAAGGTGCGTGAGTTGTTGCAATCTTCAGATTTTACGGAGGAGCTTTATATTCATGAAGAGGACCTGACTCTTTATTTTGACCACGCCACCAATTCCCTGCGCGATTACGTCATAAATTCGGACGCCCCTCCTGAAAAAAAGATGGAAAAGGTTTATGACCTTTCCCGGGATGTCACCCAGCAGTTTTTCGATACCAACGCTTCTCCTGAAATTCTTCGTGGTTCCGACAAGGTAGTGGACTTGATGGGAAAGTGTCTGGACAATAATGAACTTGGATTCTACGGGCTGACCAAGATTATGGAAAAGGACTATTATACCTATACCCACAGTATCAATGTGGGGCTCTATTGCATGTCCTTTGCCCCTAAAGTAGGCATACCCGCTGACGAGGTTCATGAACTGGGGTTGGGTGGCATGCTCCACGATGTTGGTAAATCAAAAATTCCTCGGGAAATTATTAACAAAGAGGGAGCCTTGACGGAAGAAGAGTTTGAGGTGGTAAAAAAACACACGCAAAGCGGCGAGGAGGTTATGAAGGAATTAGGATGCTACGGAGAAAAAGCCATCCAAATGGTAGGGCAGCATCACGAAAAATATAATGGAAAAGGCTATCATCGGGGTCTCACCGGTAATGATATTGCCCTGTTCGCGAGAATCTGTAAATTAGCGGATGTCTACGATGCCCTGACCACACGTCGCAGTTACAAGAAGTCCTTAAAAACGCTTGAGGCACTCACCATTATGAAATCCAAAATGGAACATGAATTCGACCCCAAACTGTTGAATGCCTTCATCCGTTTTATGGGTCCCCAAGGCTGACTTTGAGCGGTCTCACACCAGTTGGGATTGTGTGTCGAAGTATTATTAAACCACCCTCACCGCGGCTACGCCTTGCCTCTCCCCTCAAGGGAGAGGAAGCAAAAAGTCCCTTCTCCCCTGGAGGGAGAAGGCTAGGATGAGGGGGGTAATAATGATCGAGCCTGCTTGTTTATCCACGCAATATGCGGACTAATTATTACCGTTGTTGTCCTTTTTTAGTCCTTCGATAAGCATTCGTAGTTCCTCGGCCATTTTGGAAAGGTCGGCACTGGCTATCTGAGTATCTCCTGCACCTTCTTTGGTTGACTCCACGGCCTTGGCCAGAGAAGCCAGGTTTTCCGCGATGTTCTGGCTTCCTGTTGCCGCATCGGTTACGTTGCGGCTCATTTCACCAGTGGTTGCTGTTTGTTCCTCAACTGCGCTGGCTATGGTCGTTGATATTCCGTTTATCTGGTCGATGACTTTGCCCACATCGCCGATGGAAGTGACGGCTCCACTCACATCCGATTGGATGGATTGAATTTTCGCTGTGATCTCTCCCGTTGCTTTGGCGGTTTGGTTGGCCAGTTCTTTAACCTCATTAGCCACCACAGCAAACCCTTTACCCGCTTCTCCGGCTCTTGCGGCTTCAATGGTCGCGTTTAAAGCCAGCAGGTTGGTTTGCTCGGCAATCCCGTTGATGACTTTGATCACCTCGCCGATCTCCTTACTGCTTGTGCCGAGACTGTCGATGATGGTGTTCGCTTCCTGAGCTGATTTTACCGCGTTCGCGGAGGTGTCGGCGGCGTTACTGGCGTTCCCAGCTATTTCTCTAATGCTTGCATTCATTTCTTCCGTTCCCGCCGCGACGGAATTCACATTGGCACTCACTTCTTTCCCGGATTCGGAAACAATTTCTGCTTCTTTAGCGGCGTTTTCAGCATTTTGTTCCATGGTACGACTGACCGCTGCAAGTTCTTCAGAAGCCGCCGCCAGACCCTGGACAACCTCGCCAATTTGATTTAAAACGGCAACCATATTTTCCTTGTTCTTTCTGTCCCGTTCTTCCAGTTCTATTTTTTCGCTCACCAGCGACCAGGAGACCATAGGCCCGAGATAATTCTGATCGTTGTCATAAATGGCGCTGACCAGAAGATCGAGTTTTTCCGGTCCAAGTTGAATGATGGCCTGGTGCGGCAGGTTCCTGGGGTCTGCCAGAATCTTTCTTTGGAGAGCCGGGTTTTTGTGGAAGATGTCTATGGATTTACCCACAAGCTCCTCGACCCTGATTGCCAGATATTGCTCCAGAGTTTTTAATGTTTTTGTGGAAGCCGGGTTCATGTATTGGACGTTCAGGTCCTTGTCGGCGTAGATCACGTTGGTGGGCATGTTTTCCATCATGGATGTGACTTGCGCAGACTTGGTTTCCAGTTCCAGTTTTTCGGTCACCAGCGACCAGGAGACCATAGGTCCGAGATAATTCTGATCGTTGTCATAAATGGCGCTGACCAGAAGATCGAGTTTTTCCGGTCCAAGTTGAATGATGGCCTGGTGCGGCAGGTTCCTGGGGTCTGCCAGAATCTTTCTTTGGAGAGCCGGGTTTTTGTGGAAGATGTCTATGGATTTACCCACAAGCTCCTCGACCTTGACCGGTAGATATTGCTCCAGAGTTTTTAATGTTTTTGTGGAAGCCGGGTTCATGTATTGGACGTTCAGGTCCTTGTCTGCGTAGATCACGTTGGTGGGCATGTTTTCCATCATGGATGTGACTTGCGCAGATTTGGTTTCCAGCTCCAGTTTTTCAGTCACCAGCGACCAGGAGACCATAGGCCCGAGATAATTCTGCTTGTTGTCATAAATGGGGCTGACCAGAAGATCGAGTTTTTCTGGTCCGAGTTGAATGATGACTTGATGCGGCAGGTTCTTGGGGTCCGCCAGAATCTTTCTTTGGTGGGCCGGGTTTTTGTGGAAGATGTCTACGGATTTCCCCACAAGCTCCTCGACCTTGACTGGCAGATATTGCTCCAGAGTTTTTAATGTTTTTGTGGAAGCCGGGTTCAGGTACTGGATGTTCAGGTCCTTGTCGGCGTAGATCACGTTGGTGGGTGCATTTTCCAACATCGCCTGAGTTGGTGATTTTGGGGTACCATTGAGTAAACCGAACATAGCGTTACCTCCTCAGGTATGAACATAGATGTTTGGTATGCCAACAAGCAGTATCGTTTATGGGTGGTAGCGAGACCCATATATAGTAAAAACTACTACTACTTTTTCGGATTAATGTATGACTTAATAATACGGTGCTGTGATACCTGGTTGTGATAAAATTCTGATTTTTGTAAAAAAATTGCGATTTTATACAGGAGCATGAAGTGGATTTTCCTGGAATATAGGCAATCTCATTGTTTTTTCGTACTATCTGGTGATGGCCGTATAATTATTGCTACAGTTTAAAAACTTGCCAAAGGAGGTATTTAAAGACTTCTGAAGTCGATTAAATTCCCTATGAGCGATATTGCCCATATCGGATACCCGAAAAATATTACTGCTAAAACTGCCTTGTCCCGTAGCCCATTGCGATTTTTCGTCAATCGTGTTCAAATATGCCACCTGATAAACGGTAAGAATTAAGAATAGAACTCAAAGGATGCAATCATGGCAGGCAGACAAAAAAGACCCAAAATGGCGCAGTTTCTGAAAGATAATAAGGGGAAGCTGGAAGAATTTGGTAACCGAAAAGGCGAGAAATATACCCGCGAACCGTGGATGTTGAATGCCAACCCGGCGGCGGAATGGACGGCAGAAGTCCTGGCCGAAAGCGAACAGTCCGACCATTAGCAGACCATTTTTAATACTTTCAAAAATCGCTGGAATTCTTCATGGGTGATGTCGCCCATATTTGCGATGCGGAAAATAGTGTCGCTCAGGTTTCCCTGCCCGGCATAGATGACGAATCCGTTACCCTTTAACTCTGCATGAAGCCTTTCATAACTCACTCCCTTTGGCAGGCGTAGTCCTGTCAGGCAGTTACTTCGCCAACCTTCAGGAATTAAAAACTCCAGACCGATGTCTTTGAATCCGGCGCGTAAAAATTTTGCCGCGCTGGCATAGCGTTGTATCCGACCCGCCACCGTTTCCTCAATCAGTTCATCGAGTGCAACGTCCAATGCGTAATGGACGGGGATTGCAGGTGTGAACAACAGTCCGCCTTTTTCCTGGGCTCTATGGTAGCCGGTAAGGTTGAAGTAGAGAGTCCGCTCAGGAATCTTGCGCAAGCGCTCCAGTTCTTTTTCCCGAAGCAGGACAAAAGACACACCGGGGAAACCCTGAATGCATTTATTGGCAGTGCCGACTGCGATATCAATGGACTTGAAGTCGATTTCATCTCCCGCCAGACTGCTGATGCAGTCCACCAGATAGATTTTTTCATAACGCCGGGCAAGTTCGCCCACTTCCTTTAATGGATTGAGAAGCCCGGTCGTTGTTTCATGATGCACCAGTGCCACCACTTCTATGTCGGGGTTTTCTTTTAATTCTTTTTCAATGTCCTCTAAATTTGGCGGTTCTCCCCAGCCCAGTTTGATTGTTCTGCGGTTGAACTGGTAAACGTCACAAATTTTTCCGATACGTTCGCCATAGACTCCGTTCTCGATAACCAGCATGGACCGGCCCGGACTCAATGAAGAGGAGACGGCCATTTCCAGCGCCGCTGTTCCTGATCCTGAAACCAGCACCGAAGTGTATTCCTCTTCGATATCAAAAGCCTTGAGTAATTTTGCGCGGATCGCCGCCATAAGATCGGTAAATTCTTTTTCCCGGTGGCAGAGATCAGGGAGCATTAACGCCTGTCGGACCCTGTCGGTTACATTGACTGGGCCGGGGTTGAGTAAAACGGTTCGTGGCATTGAAATTTTCAAAGTTAAGGGTCGTAAAAAACTTAGTGTACAACAGTCCATTGAAATCTGGCAACTGCCTGTAACAGAAAGGTTCTAAATCACCCCAGCCCCTCTTTGAAAAGAGGGGTCCATTAAAGCTCCCCCTTCTACGAAGGGGGTTGGGGGGATTTGATTTTTCTGGCAGAATTCATAAGCCAACCCTCCCTCAGTCCCTCCCTATGAAGGGAGGGATGCAAATATTTCTTTCCTAGTATCCCGGTACCACCTGTTTTAAACTCAAGTGGATGCGAAAACTATTGACCATATTTGGGTTGGCCCTTTTTTTTATCGTCGGGGTGGAATCGGTGAAAGCGACCGGCGCCGGTAATTCCCACCTGACTCTTCCCCGGATTCTATACCAGGGAGGCAACGACAACCCCCGGCCTCAAGCTCTTAGAAGTCTTCTTGCCCAACTTTCACGCCGAACGTCGATTGAAGTCAACCGCGAACCGGTTGCGCTGAATATTTCAGACCCCGAGTTATTCCGTCACCCGTTCATCACTATGGCGGGCGATGAGGGATTCGACCCTTTTCCAGAAAAGGATCTGAAAATTTTGCGCAATTATTTGAGCTATGGCGGGTTTCTTTTTATTGATGACAATTCTGCCCGAGCTGATTCCGCGTTTTCTGTCTCGGCGCGCAAAATGGTGTCCGCGTTGTTTCCGCAGAATCCGCTCGGAAAAATTTCGCGCGACCACTCCGTTTTTCGTTCTTTTTATCTGCTCAATACTGTGTCGGGCCGGTCTATCGTCAAGCCCTATCTGGAAGGAATATCCATTAAGGGAAGAACCGTTTTGATGTATAGCTCGAACGACCAGGGCGGTGCATGGTCAAGAAATAAACTGGGGCACTGGAATTATGATGTGATCGCGGGAGGATACAGGCAGAGGCAACTTGCCATCCGCCTGGGCGTGAATATCATCATGTACGCACTGACTCTGGATTATAAAAAGGACATGGTGCATTTGCCCATTATTCTTGAACGTTTGCGCAGGTACAATCCGAAATGAACGGACTGGCGAAATTGCTGGGGCTTGATCCCGAAGAATACAACCATTGGCAACTGCATTGGTCGCCTGATGTCCTGGTCTTAACTGTGCTTGGCATCGTGATTCCCCTGGCGCTCTGGTTTTTCTGGGCCAGCTTGAACCGGGTGGGCTCCCGCTCAAGAAAACTTTTTCTCTTCGCACTCAGGTTGGGTGCGTTCACGCTTTTGTTGCTGGTATTGCTGAAACCCGAACTGGAGTTTCGTAAAAGCCAGTCCCTCAAAAATTCCATAGCGGTGTTGCTCGATAATAGTAAAAGCCTCTCTATAAAAACAAAAGCGGATGAATCTCCGAGAATCGACCTGATAAAAAAAGCTTTGCAGGCCAATGCTTCCTATTTCGAAAACCTGGGGAAAGATTTCAACGTCGACTATTATTTTCTCTCTGATGACATCGAAAAGGTGGCGGCGGGCGCGGTGAAGGATAGATACCGGGCTCATAGGCCCTATACCGACCTGACGCCGGCCTTTGGCTCGTTGGTCGAGCGTTACCCGGACCAATCGCTGAAAGGGGTATTCCTGTTTTCGGACGGTGCGGATTTAACCCAGGAGCCAGATGGAATTTCCAGAAACCTGGTGGTGAAGCTCAAGGGATTGGGAAGTCCGGTCCATACCCTGCAGGCCGGGAGCAACGCAGGATTTAAAGACCTGGCCGTCGAAGCGGTTACAGCATCGGATTTTGGATTTGTGCAACAACCCCTTAAGATTTCCCTCACTGTGTTTGCCTCATCGATGGGAAACCGCAACGTCCCGCTGGTTTTGAAAGAGGGGGACCATATTCTGGTTTCAAAGATCATTGAGGTGCGGGAAGATACAAAACGGTTTGAAGTGGAATTGGAATTCACACCCCAAAATGTAGGCAAAAGGATTTATGCCCTCAGTCTGCCCAAGTTTGCAGGCGAGTTTATTCATACTAACAATGAAAAGGAGTTTGAAATAAATGTGGTGCGCGACAGAACCCGTGTTCTGCATCTCAATGGTCGCCCATCGTGGGACTCCCGATATCTCCGCGAGGTTCTTGCTCACAACCCGAAGGTGGATCTGCTGTCGTTTTTTATTCTCAGAGACATGGGCGATAATGTGGAGGCTCCGGTTTCGGAGCTCAGTTTAATCCCTTTTCCCTCCAACCTTTTATTTGATGATTATTTGAGCTCTTTTGATCTGGTCATCTTTCAGAATTTTAAATACGATCCGTTTATTGACAAGAAGTACTTGGACAATATCCAAAAATACGTCAAGAACGGCGGCGCGTTTTTGATGATTGGCGGCGAGCTTTCATTTCAGGGCGGGGGCTATTCGCGGACTCCGATTGAAGAAATCCTGCCGGTAAGTTTTAGGGATAATCCCCGGTCCCTGATGGGCAAGTTGTTTCACCCTGTCCTGAATAAAGAATTTTCTTTGCATCCTATCCTGCGTCTGGAGAAAGACCTCAATCAGGATGCGTGGCAGTCGCTTCCTCAACTTCAGGGCATCAATATGGGATTGGTGCCGGACAAGAATGCGCATGTCCTGCTTCAGT